>WASW01005642.1_pt1 | contig 28491 bp, 29 predicted proteins | sample 5698521 | NCBI WGS metagenome assembly WASW01 (sample SAMN11175560, study PRJNA528189) | sponge metagenome | isolation source: marine sponge | host: Leucetta | place: Antarctica: Western Antarctic Peninsula, King George Island | collected 2013-01
CGGATCGGTTAAAGGAACGATTTTACCGCCATATTTTTTCTTTAAAGGATCGTAGCCTGCTTTACTCGCAACCGCCTCGAGACTCCCCAGAGCAGGACTATCGCTGATAGTGATTTGTCCAACAGAATAATCCTTGAGTACCCTGCAAACAGACTCAACAACGATTGGGTGTGTGGTCACGCAGTTTTTCGGACTGAATCCTCTAAGAAGATTGGGTTTGAGCAAAACCTTTTGCCCGCTAGAAAACAGGGAGTCTTTTTCGTCTATTACCGATAACGCATCTCGGACAAAAGATTCGATTTTGTCGAGGGAGTAGTTTTCAATTTTTTGCAAATGGACCTTGGATTTCATGTCATCTATTATAGCTATTTCAGTGAAATATTTTAAAGATAAATGATTCTGGCGATGGCGGATCAGGAGGGAGAATAAAGGGTGTTATATATACCCCGGTTTCTCAATACATGTTTTACATAACGCCTTGTTTCGGGGTAGGGAATGGATTCAATGAACACATCAAGATCATTTAAATGGCCAAACCGTTTCAGCCATTTTTTAAGGACATGCGGACCGGCATTGTACGAGATTAAGATATGCGTTCCATTTCCACCAAAGCGCTTATTTAACTGGCTGACATATTTCACGCCCAGCCAGATGTTCAAGTCGGGTTCAAAAAGCACATCGGCTTCAAACGGTTTTTTCAACTTGGTTTTTGGATAAAGCTTTTTGCCAGTAGCAGGCATGATCTGCATGAGTCCACGTGCCCCAGCTGGGGAAAGAGCCTTGCTGTCGAACAGGCTTTCCTGCCTTATAATCCCATTCACAAAAAAAGGATCGACTTTTCGATACTTTGAGTTGGAAGCCACGGCCTCCCTGTAAGCAAGGGGAAAAAAATATTTCCAGAAACGGGGGGATAGAGTACGCTCGCCCGATTTGGTGGCAAAGTCTTGATATAATTGTAATAACTTGAGCGACTCGGAATAGCCATCGGCTTTATGATAGAGATTCGAAAGCCACAATACTCCGGTCAGATTTTTCCGAATGGATTTTTCAAGCCGCTGTATTTCATTCCGTGCCTCCACGGTCAGCCCAATTGCAGACAATTCTTGTGCCCTGATATAATAAAACCTTTCCCGGTTATTGAGGCCTCGCCCTAGCTTGACAGGGTTTTCGGATGCCATTTTTTCTGAGTTACTTTCGGGAAGAGATACTCCCTGTAGTTGTTCTTTGGCGCGGATTCCGTGAAAGGTGTAAGGGTAAAGAGTGGCAACGTTAGTCAAAAGTTCCGTAGCTTTTTCCTTGTTACCGAGTTTTTCTGCTGATTTGGCGCTCCAATACAAATTGTATTCGATGAAAGGTCCGTTGGGGAACCGTTCGGCAACGTCCTGAAATCGCTCAAAAGCTTTGTCGTATTTTCCATCAATATAATTTACCCATCCAAGTCGCCAGCCCGCCCATTGACCGTAAAAATCGTCAGGATATTTTTTTAGAGCCGCTTGGTATAGTTTTAAAGATTTGGGATAGTTTTTCTGCTCTTCATAAATTTTTCCAAGAAAAAATAATGCTTTAACGGCTCGCTCCGAAGAGGGATCTTCGTTGGCAACTTCCTTAAAATATTTTGCTCCGGCGAGTGGTTTTCCAAGGTTCCAAAGATTGCGACCGATGTTGAATTTGGCTTTCTGGATTTTTGCGTGATGTGGGTAGAGTTTCGAAAAGTCTTGCAATGCAATGTTTGCCGTTTTTCTGTCACGCAATCCGCGATGAGCATTGGACAGGAAGAAGTAAAACCTTCCCGGCATGAGGTCGTTGGATTTTTTAATCTCGCCAATCTCAGCAATGATTTCTTTGTAGCGAACGCCTTTGAATAATTGTTCAATTCGTTCGGTGTGTTCGCGTAAAGTCAGCGGAATCTCTTTTACTTCTGGCGATGCAATGAGTTTTTTTATTGAGGCTTCGGCACCAGCGGTCAATTCGTGATTTGGGTACTTGATATGGAGTTGTCGATAATTCAAATAGGCATTGGTTTTCTTTTCAAGTGCATTCTGATGCTCGGCTAACTTGAAAATGAGATCGGGCAGATATGAACGAAAGCTCTTATGCAGGAAAGAAGTTTTCAAGGCTGTAATCGATTTTTTTAATATGTCAGTGGCTTGAGTGTGGGATTTGGTTTGTATATAGGTATCAGCGATAATAATTTGTGCTTCCGGGTAGAGTTGTGTTTCAGGAAAATCTTTAAGGAGTTGCAGTGCATGTGTTTTTGCTTGCTCATATTTTCCTCCCTTAAATTCTGCCTTGGCTAGGTTTAGCAGGATGTAATCTTCAATCTCAGGATATGTTTTCAGCAAAGGCGTTAAAACTCCAATGGCCTTTTCATGCTTGTTGTTCTGGGTATGAATGAGACCGAGCAAAAACTGTGAGCGTTTGCTTTCTATGGAATCCTGTGCGGTATTTTGAATAGCAAGAAGTTGATTTTTAGCTTTGGCCCATTCCTTTTTGAGAAAAAGCTTTTTGGCTTGTTCAAAATCCTCCGCAATATTTTTTGCTTCTGTTGCAGTGCCGAAACCGAAAAAAAGAAAAATAGCTAAAAGGCAGGCTGCTACATTCGGCAGACAAGAAAGTAGTTTGTTGCTGAGAGATTCGGGAGTGTCTTTTTTATCCACAGCGATGGTTTGGGCTTCTGGCATTTTTCGAAACCAGGTGAGTTGGCGTTTGGCATAGTGGCGGGTTTCCCGTTTTATTTCATAAATCGCCCTTTCCAACGTTAAGTCACCTTGGTGGTATCGAGTCATTTGAGAATAGCCGATGCTTTTTAGAGGTTTCAGGTCAGGCGAAAATCCGCGATCGAGAATGTTTTTGACTTCACTTTCCAGTCCGGCTTCGATCATATCATCCACACGCTGGTTAATTTTTCCATAAAGTTCTGCCCGGTTCCACTCAAGGATGAAGGTGTGGATAGGAAAACCGGTGTCTGCAGCCGAGTCTTCTTTGTGAAACTCTGAAAAGGGTTTCCCGGTTTCTCTGTAAACTCCTAAAGCTCTTTCGATTCTCAAAGAATCAGTTTCTGAAATTTTTTCGGCAAAATCAGGGTCTATTATTTGTAAATTTTTATAAACTTGCTCAACTCCTTGATGCAGAATTTCCTGTTGTATTTTTTTTCGGGTTTCTTCAGAAATTTCGACAGCACAGTCGTAGTCTTGAATCAGTACTTTCAGGTAGAGTGCAGTGCCGCCAACAACGATGGGGATTTTATTGCGACTCATCAGATCGTGTATGATTGCCGAGGCCTGTGTTTTAAAATCGAAGGCGTTAAATTCTTCATCGGGTTCCAGAATGTCGATCAGGTGATGCGGAATGCTCTGCCGTGCGCTAGCTGAATGTTTGGCGGTGCCGATATCGAAATATTTATAGACCTGCATGGAATCGGCACTGATAATTTCTGTGCTTAGTTTGCGTGCCAGTTCCAGAGCCGTTTCACTTTTTCCCGATGTGGTCGGTCCCGTCAATACAATTAAAGGAATCATAAATCTCCTGCATCTCCTTAGAATAGCTTCCGTCCTTATTATAAACGTAGAGAGGCGAATCGACTATTAAATCACTTTTCTTTTCTTTGACAGCGTCTACGAGAAATATTTTAGCTTCCGCATTTTGGTTTCCGTGGATGAAGCGAATCCGACTGGGGAATAATTCTCGGGATTCAAGCTCGCCTAATGTTTCTTGTAATCGGATAGGAGGATAAGCCAGAGCGATATGGCCGCCCTTTTTTAAAATGGGTTGGGCTTTGTCGAGCATGGATTGCAAGTTGAGCTTTAGCTCGTGTCGGGCGATGGCTTTTCCTGGGTCTGGATTCGTTCGGCCTGAATTTATTTTTCGATAAGGTGGGTTAGACACGATCAAATCGAACGGCTCAAGCTCTACTCGCTTTGCCCACTCTATAAAATCATCGTGGATGATTTTTATTCCCATCTGATTTTTAAAAACATTTTTTTCTGCGTTTTCAGCGGCGGCGGCCTGAATTTCTATGCCCGTTACTTTGAGTGTCGGTTCGCGAAAAACCATGAGAAGTGGAATGATGCCGCAACCGGTACCGATGTCGAGAACTTTCTGACCGGGGAGCAATTGGGCAAAATCGGCCAACAAAAAGGGTTCGATAGAGTAACGATAACCGAAGTCATTCTGAATGAAGATCGGGTCTTTAATCGTTTTAGCAGTGTTCATGGAAAAAAGGCGGTTTGACAATGTCTTTCACTTTAAAGTTTAGTGCATCCTATGTTGAGCATCAACTTTTTGCACATTAGAACTATTTTTTTATTAAGAGTTAATTTCTATAATGCGGATTAGGCTGAGTCTCTTGTGATTGAGATAGTTTTTATAAACTCCTCCCCTTTCATGGGGTGTGGATGTATTGCCGGTTGGACTGGTGAATGTAAATCTAAAAGGCAAACAATCACGTTTAAGCTTCTGGAAGAGGGAGCTTTGCATAACTCTTCCGCACGTCATCGCGAGCCGCAAAGCGGCGTGGCGACCCAGATTTTAATAATATTTCATTACGAGTATCGGGGGGGGTAATGGCCTCTCCTTTTTTTGATTCTACCTTTTCCCAGGGTGCCAGAGAAATAGTAGACGGGAAAATCGGCTCAGTTGTTTGAGATATTCCGGTCTCTTTTGCCAATAAAGTGGAATAATATTAAGTCTGGATCGTCGCACTCTCTTCGGTCGTTCGCGATGACGTGCGAAGGGGTTTTGCAAAGCACACTCCTCCAGAAGCTTGAACGTGATCGTTCGTTTTTTGGGTATTGACTCTATCGCCTCCCACGCTAGTGGGCTGTCCACGGTAGGTATTTCTGCCACGATTTTTTTGCCGTTAGGATAATAGCCATCGGTTCTTTCTCATAAACGATGGGATATTGTCGTAGGGTTATGAGCAAGCCGTCTTCCGGTGCCGTGATATCTTCCAGCCTTTTGCCACTATAGATGTCGCGGACTTCGCCGATTTTTTGTCCCTGCTTTAAGTGGCTGCCGACTTTTACTTCTTTTAGAAACATTCCTGCGGTTGTGGTTCGCACAGATATTTCTTCATCGGATTGATAAATTCGAGTTTTGGTTTTATGCTCCGGTTTTTTGTTGCGGTGGTCTTTCAATATTCCTTCGGCTTTCATAAAGTTCAAGATGCCTTGAAACAGGATTTCGCATTGTTGCGGATTGATGGTTCTTGGTGATCCAGCCGACACCATCACCGAAGATATATCCTGCCATTGGTGGAACAGGTTGACTTTTTGGGTCGATGATTCTTTTTGTCGGCGCACGGTTTCTATTTGTAAATCCCTGCACATTTTTTTTACTCTGCCATCCGGCTTATAGGTCTGGATATGAGGGGCATCTTCATAATGCGGTGGCGCGGATTGCAAAATAATTCCCCAAAACGAATCCTTTGTATGCTGCCAAATAGTCGAGGCGATGGCTTCGGCGGTTTCGCCGTCAGGATTGCCAGGGAAAGCGAGGTCCATATCCATTCCATCCAATGGCCAAAGACGAGAACCGGATCGCACGGCGTTGGCATTGACCACTGGAAACGTTTGTACCTGCCCTGTTAAAGTGTAGTGAGGGTCAAGCCCCTCCACAATGCTGTCAAGAAATTGCGTGAGGTGGGAATTCAAAAACAATCCATTCAAATGATCCCCTTGTAATCCACTGACGATGGATAAGGGTTCGCCGGATTTCCCCCAGGTGTTTTTATAAAGTTCAAGATCACCACCGAACGGATTTGGCAATGTGAGTATTTTTTCTTTCATTCTTCACTTAAACCTTTGGCGATGCGGACCAGCGGCGAACCTTTATGCGTCAGGGGATGCTCGCGAAGTGTGAACAGTAAGCCTGAACAGGGGGTCACAATTTCTTCCAGCACGTTGCCTGTGACGGGGTCGATGAGTTTGCCGATCCTGTCGCCTTTTTCGAGGATTTGTCCCACTTCTACCTGTTTGATGAATAATCCTGAATGGGATGCCTGCACCATTGCGACCTGATCGGGTTGCACCTGTTTGGGTTCTTTAGTTTTTTCGAGTGGCGGGGTGATGTTGAGGGTTCCAGTGTAATGCAGGAGGTTCAACATTCCATTGAAAATCTGATCGCCCATGTTTTGGTGGATGCGATGGCAAATTCCGGTTTCTATGACCAGAGTAAGAATTTTTGCACGGTTCAGATTAAACCCCAGAGTCGATTCAAATATTTCTGCGTTGGGGTGAACCCATATCAAATCCACATTGGATTTTTTTGCCAGTGGCAGCAGTTTTTTTTCAAAATCTTTGATGATGCGTATTTGTGGCAATTCCATCAGGTGAAGGTTGCTGGAATGGAAATCAATGACGATGTCGGAGGACGATTGTAAATCATCGAGTAGAGTTTGTGATATTTCAACGGCGAGAGAGGGACTTTGGCCTGGGCCAAAAGTGCGGTTGATATCTAAGGAAAAAAAAGGCCAGAGCCGCGTGGAACTTTCTAATGCCTGCGGGTTCACCGCCGGGTAAATATTTATTTCCCCTTGAATAGCGTTTGGATTGGCGGTTTCCAATTCTTTCAGGTATTGCATCAGCCTATGGCAAATATAAAGGCCTTCCAGCTCATCGCCGTGGAGTCCTGTTACAAATGAGACTCGCGGTTTGTTGGATTGCGCGGGGAAAACATGCTTAAGAATTTCAATCGGTGGGCCGAGCGGACTTTTAACCGAAAGGATACATTGAGTTTGCACGGGCATATCTTTCTGGTTTACTGAATGCAACCTTTTTTTATTTTGATTTTCATGGCATCGATTTTTCGTTTCAGTGTATTGCGATTGATGCCTAGAGACTTGGCGGCGGCGATTTGTTTGCCGGAATAAGTTCCGAGAATAATTTCAAAAAGATGTTTTTCTACCTTTTGTATGAGCGTGTCATACAACATTCCTTCTTCGTTATTAGTTTGCAAGAAGTCGCGGATGAGCTGGTTCAACCGGTCATCCCATTGACTGGGAGAATCGCCTTCTTCCTGAAAGTGTGGCGGTAGATGTTCCGGCAAGATAGGGCCGGAAAGGGCCAGCATCACCGCACGTTTGATAACGTTTTCCAGTTCGCGGATGTTTCCTTGCCAGTGATAGCCACTCAGTATGCGTTCAACATCGTCAGACAGGTACACCGTGCCACGGGCCAATGACTTTGAGTAGCGGCGGATAAAATGGTTTGCCAGCAGAGGCACGTCTTCGAGTCTTTCTCGCAATGGCGGCATATCGATATGGATGACGTTGATGCGATGGTATAAATCTTCGCGAAACTTTTTTAGATTCATCATATCGATGAGGTTCTGGTTGGTCGCGGCGATGATGCGTACATTTGCACGCAGCGGTTCCTTGCCCCCGACTCGATAGTATTCATTGTCTTGCAGAATGCGCAGTATCTTTGCTTGCAGGGGCAGTTCCATATCGCCAATTTCATCGAGAAACAGAGTGCCGCCATCGGCCTGCTGAAATTTTCCAATTTTTGTTTCGATTGCGCCGGTGAACGCGCCACGCTCGTGACCAAATAATTCCGATTCCAGAAGTTCTCTGGCGATAGCGGCGCAGTTGATGCAGATGAAAGGTTTGTCTTCTCTTTGCGAATAGTGGTGCAGAGTGCTGGCGATCATTTCTTTGCCAGTCCCACTTTCACCTGTAATAAGGATGGATAAATCGGAACCTGCAGATTTACCGATGGTCTTGAAAATTTCCTGCATGCTTTTGCTTTTGCCAATGATGGCATCGTTTTCTGCTGAAGTGGGCAGGCTGTCTGAATTTTTCACTTTTTCAGGCTGAGAATGGGCGTGTGCGGCTTCAGCTTTTTCTATCAGCTTGTAGACATCGTCAAAGTCAAAGGGTTTGGAAAGGTAGTCGTAGGCTCCCAGACGCATTGCTTCGATGGTGTTGTTCATGGAATCCTGAGCGGTCATCATTACGATTTTAAGTTCCGGGCAAATTTGTCGGGACTGCTCCATCAACTCGAGGCCGCTGATGCCTTCCATAAAAATATCTGAAAACATCATGAGATATTTATTTTTATGGAGTTGTTCCAGGGCTTTTTCGCCACTGGTTGCTGTGTCGACGATGTAATTATTTTTCTCCAGACCTTTTTTCAGGACCCAGAGAATGTTTTCTTCATCATCGACAATGAGAATTTTATGTGGATTCATTTTATTATTTTATCACCTCTGCTGGATCGGAAGAAAAACTTGTACGGTGGTTCCCAGTCCTTTTTCGGAAGTGATTTTAATTTTTCCGTGGTGGTCTTCAACAATTTTTAGGGAGATGGGCAAACCCAGTCCGCTGCCTTTGCTTTTAGTGGTGTGAAAGGGGGTGAACAGTTTTTTCTGTGTTTCTTCGTCCATGCCTTCTCCCGAATCTATGATTTCCACGGCTATATTATTCCGGGGAACACTTGCGATTGGAGTTTTCACGGCAAAGCCTGAACTGACTCGGGTGACAATTTGCAAGGTGCTACCTTTTCGGGAGGCTTCGATAGCATTTTTTATCAGGTTGAGAAAAACCTGTTTAAGCTGATCCTCATCGGCTTCAATGAGGGGCAGACTGGGATCGTAAATTTGCTGAAATCGACCCTTTTTGCGGGCGAAGGTTTCTTTTTCCAGCATTAGAATATCTTCGAGCACTTTATGAATATTCGTATCTTTTAGTTTAAGCTCGACAGGTCGGGCCAGGTCCATCATGCGTTTGACCAGCAGGTTGATGCGGTCGACTTCGGTTATGACCACATCGAGATATTCGCGGTGCGCTGTTTTGCGGATGTCCTGGCGTAGTAATTGTGCGGAACCGCGGATGCCTCCTAGTGGATTTCTAATTTCATGAGCAAGCCCCATTGCCAAGGCACCCAGGTTATTTAGATGATCTGCGGGTCGTTGTTGTTCTTCCAGCTCCCGGATCAGACTCATATTTTTTATCAGTATTATGACACCCTGAATGGTGTCGTCAGATTCAAGATAAGGGGATAGAGTCAGGTTGACAGGGAATTGTATTGCGGTAGTTTTTCTTGCCCCGTTTGCTTCCACATCATGGTAGCAGGCCCCTGTTACAAGTACCTTGCGAACCTTGTCGAGAATCTGCGGCTGTCTTGGGAAAAGTTCTTCCAAAGGCCTGTTGGAAATGGTGTCTCTGGATTTGTGGAACATGTCTTCAATGGCCAAGTTACTATGTAAAATGGAAAGCGAAGGCGAGACCAGAATTAACCCGTCAATGACGGAAAAGAAAATATTCTGGTGGATGCGGTCGGGTTCTTTCATAGGCCTGAGCTATTTGGAACCCTTGGCCTTTTTGGGTTTTCCACTGGAATAAGGACTTTTGGCGGTTGACTTTTTTGCCTGGGCAGGTTTGGTTTTTTTTTCTACTACTGGGGCTTTTGCGTCAGCCGCCGGAGCAGGGGTAGCATCGCTACTGTCTTTGGATTGTTTGCCTTCTTGTTCCCAGCCTTTTTTGCGGGCTTCTGAAGGATAATCGGAAGTGTACCACCCGGAGCCTTTGAGGATGAACCCTGATGCGGAAACGATTCGGCGTACTTTGCCATTATCTTTATCATCGCAACCCAAGCCATTGCAGGTTTTCAAGGGTTTTGCCGAGATGGTCTGCATGGCCTCAAAGGTAACTTCGCATTTATCACATTCGTACTCATAAATGGGCATGAATCATACTCTCCATAAATTTTTAGGGTCGATAATTGAACTTTGCAGAAAACCTGCTTTAAACCGGGGTGAGCCATTTGCGGTATTTTGCATTGGAACCGCGGGCTATCTCGAAAAAGGTTTGCTGGATTTTATCTGTAATGGGTCCTTTCTTACCGGAACCAATGACTCGATTATCAATTTCACGGACAGGGGTTATCTCTGCCGCAGTTCCACTAAGAAAAAATTCTTCAGCGATATACAACTCGTCACGAGTGATGTTTCTTTCTTCTACTCCAATACCGAGTTCATGGCAAATTTGAATGACCGCGTCTCGCGTTATCCCATCAAGATTTGAGCATGAAAGAGATGGGGTATGCAGTTTGCCTTTGGAATAAATAAAAATATTTTCTCCAGAGCCTTCGGACACAAAACCATTGGGGTCGAGCAATATGCTTTCATCATATCCATCGCTGTGGGCCTCAGCCTTGGCCAGAATGGAATTGATATAGTATCCACAAGCTTTGGCCTTGGTCATAGTGATATTTATGTGATGTCGGGTGAAAGAAGAAACGCGCACGCGGATTCCTTTATCGAGTCCGTCTTCCCCAAGATAAGTTCCCCACGGCCATGCCGCAATAGCACAACGAACATCAACGCCTTTCGGATTCAGGCCCATTTTATTATCACCGAGAAAAACAATGGGGCGGATATAGCATTCTTGTAGTTTATTTTCGCGAACAACATGAAGAATGGCATCATGGATTTCTTTGTTAGAAAAGGGAACTTCGATTCCGAGGATGACGGCAGATTGAAACAAGCGATCGACATGCTCCTGAAGCCGGAAAATTGCGGAACCATTTTCTTTGGAATTGTAACAACGAATTCCTTCAAAAACTCCCAAGCCATAATGCAGGGTATGAGTGAGTACATGGACGTTGGCTTCGTGCCAGGGAACTAATTTTCCATCCATCCAGATTTTTTCTGATTTTTCCAAAGGGGCCTCTTATTCGATAGAGATGCAGTTATAGCTGAAATAGTGTAAAGTTAGATATTATTGTCCCTTAGGCTGAAAATCAAGGCAAATAAATGCGTTGACATGCTATTATAGGTTTGATACTTTCCACGCTTTGCTTTTACTATTTTAAGAGGGGGCCGCTAGCTCAGTTGGTAGAGCACTTGACTTTTAATCAAGTGGTCGAAGGTTCGATCCCTTCGCGGCTCACTTCTTAACTTTTTTTTCAATAAATTGAACGTCCCCATCGTCTAGCCTGGCCCAGGACACCGGCCTTTCACGCCGGCGACGCGGGTTCGAATCCCGCTGGGGACGCCAATTTTTTTCACCTGTAAGGCTTATTTTTTTTAGAAATTTAGGAAGTATTAAAGGCCTGTTCTCTTATTGAGAATGGGCCTTTTGCGTGCTGGCAAGCGGATGGCGGTTATGATTAAGTATTTCATAGGTTATTTTTTCTTTGGTCCTAAAGCTGGACCGGTCTGTGTCTAAGGGGATAAAGGCTTTCCTTCTTGTTCATGTTTCGTTATTGTTTTATAGCTTCTCAGCATAGTCCTCAAAAACTTGACCTGCGGATGTTCCACCGCTCCGCTATGAAATACAATATTCCTAGCTTGTTCATCTTTAAAGTCGGCTTCGCAAATTTCTAGCATAACTTCTAATATAGATTCCTGCGATTGCGCCACTAACTTTTGTATTATGTCTTCATCGGACCATGTCTCGGAAGTTCCGTGTAATATCTTTAAGCTTGGGTCGAAACTCCATCCGCTGGATTTCAGCCCTGAAACAATGAACGATGTTACCAACTGGTTCATGGAAATACCTTCCTTATCCGCACGTTTGACTAACTGCGCATGAACACTTTTCGGCACTCGTTGAATAAACTTCCCGCTGAAATCGACATGAGCAATCGGTGGAGTGGGTACAGGGATTTCCTTTCCCCATTTTTTCCTGGCTGCCATCCATTTAGTAACGGCGTTGTCACCATTCCTAATGGCTTCTTCCGGAGTATCACCATCGGACATACAACCTGGCAGGTCGGGGAAGGTTATCATATAACCGCCACCGTCTTCTTTACTCAGTTCTCTTAATTGAAATGGATATTTTTCCATAATTAATCTCCCTTGTTTTCAATCTCTATCACCTTTTCGATCAATGCCACAAATTGTTTGATGTAAAAAGGTTTGATAGGGCGTTTCGCTGGCACACTTAATGAAATCTCACCGAAATCGAAAACGCAATGACTTTCTCCGTCATGTTCCCACCTAATCTCGTGGAAGCCTGCCAGCGACTGACAATCCTCAATTCGCCAATCCCCCTTGGGGTTGTTCTTCATTTTCTGGATTGTCTTTTCTCTCTGCGTCATGTCAATAAGATACTACCTGTAGTATCATTATTCAAGGGTTGTTTCGACATTTTGTGGGGAAAACTGAAGAAAACCTCGCAATTCACCAAGAAAATTGTTTGATAACCTTTTTGAGAATAAGAGGATAACCAAATGATGGGTGCTGGAAGGTTGCTAAAATTTGATTTGCAAAATCGCAACAACTCTTTTAATAATTTTACTTAGAGTCCTTGTAGTCGGCTTTTCCCGCTGGGGATGCCAATTTACCGCCCTTCGATCTTCTTCCCATACCAACAATATGCCAACATCAAAAGCCTGATATCCTTGGGCAACGAACGGAAAAAGCTGTGGCCCAGACTTTAGGGGTAATAGTAGTCGTCCGATAAATTATCGTTGAGATCTTTCTTTAGTGTTTATCCGAATGTGATTACTGTCCCGAACTTGATCAAGCGTCAAACTCTTTCCAAGCAGGGAATACAGTAAATGAGATTGGATTCTTTTCGGAACATCAATTCGGCGGGGGTGTAGGTAATTTCAGCGTGACACTAGGCGCACAGAGCATAGTACTCAAAAATCTTGTTATTCTTTTGACAATAGGGGCGATATTGTATGGCGTAGCTTTTATTGGCTTTATGCTACGAGAATCATATCTAGAAAAAGATAGAGACAGAGCACTTCAAGACTTGAATTTGAAAATTGCAACAGCCCAAGATGAGCCTTTCGCTGATTCTGAATGGAAGGTGTTAGCATCGGATGATCCTGCTAGCGGAAAAAAGATCGGAACTGCTACATTTGTTTCATCGAATGGTGGCCTTTGCAGTATGAGTGTAGAACACAGAATAGGTGGTGAAAGGTTAACAATCTTTTATTGCGAATTTGAATTTAGAAATACACCATTTCCCCCCACAGATATCAGCATCAAATTTAGTAACAATTCTAATGTATATACGATGAAGAGAAGAGCGTTCGAGGGAACTCATAGTTATTTCACGGCATCTTCAGTTTACGTTAGACCAGATGAACGTAAACTCAATTACATCACAAACCCAAAAGTTTTAGAAAAAAGGAAAAAAGAAGATTCTTTATCCGATGCTCAAGATTTTTTTAAAAAGAAAAATCAACATCTTATTGATAAAAGTAGGGAAACCCTGTCTCGACTGTACAGCATAGATGCTTATAATGCATTTAGATACGATAGATTTATCAACAGTCTTATCTCAGCTAAAACGGTAGCAATAGAAATAACTCCAACAGTGGGTTATGAATACTATGATTTTTATAATTACGCCACTGCTACCCACGGCGACAATTTTAAACATTTAGATTTAGCCCCTGTCTGGATCAAGTTTTCACTAAAAGGAGCTAAAGAAGCTATTGCGAAACTTGGAAAAGAACTAGAGTAGCCCCAACCCAAGCAGCGATTATAAACTTGTTGGACTATCAAATCTGGTGTTGGCTAGCTCAACATATCCCTGTTGAGGCCCCAAATAACTTATTCCGTTTAAATTAACGAATAAGACAATAAGGGAATTAGTGTCCCCTGTAAAAACGTGAAAAACCGAGAAAACGTAAAAAGCCTAAGAATTCTGCGGTTTTCTTGGTTTTTGCGGTTTTCTGCATTTTCTAGGGGGGATATAACTCAAATTATCAACAAGCTATCTGGTGTTTATAATGTATTAGCCAGCTGGTTTAGGAAGTCTTTAAGTTGATATATATCCCGCACCTACGCTGTCGCTACGGCTAGGAACGGGATATCGGTGTATTTAGATAAGAATAGACCTTTGAATTGTTGGGGCCTCTAGTCATATCTCCCAGAGCTTTCCTTTATTGAGAGCCTTGTCGTTTACTTTGTAGATGGCAGGGTTTTTCATTAATACGCCCCTCCTCATTCTTTTATCTAACCAGTTGGCGAGATATTTTGTGAGCTGTCGCATTCTCAGCAGACGTACATTGTTTGAATTAGTTTGAGTTTTCATAGCATTACCTCATTGGTTGATTTCGGATGCTATGAAACTACATGAGTTGCAACTTGGTTACGAAATGGGTAAACTATTAAAAATTAATGGGAAACCTATTTCCAGATTTCCATTTAAGTAGGCTAATGCTGGCTTAAAAATGGTTGACTATTTTTTAGAGTTTTTAGGTCTGCCAGCTTCTTTTTTCCAATTAGCAACTGTGGCAATTCTTAATATAGCGGTATCTTGATTGAAATTGAAGTCGGCATTTACCTTGTTTATCAGCCAATTTTTGGGAGTTTCATCATCGTTCATCCTCCCTGTTTCAGGGTTGTAATTTTTTATAGCTGAGCTGTAAACTTGAAGAGCAATATCAAGTTCTTTGGGGACTAGCTCTTCAGGGACGTCATCAAATCCGGTCCATGAAGACAACTCGTTCAGCCGCTCTCTCAAATTATCAGCTTCTTTCTTTGTGCTGGTTAGCTCTGATTGTAATTGTGCAATCAGTTCTTGCTGATTTTGCAAGGCCGTCTTTTCTATAAATAATTCGTTATTGTCCCCAATGGTAAACCCAAAATTATCAAGGGGATGATGAATGAAATAATCATAATGTTCTGCCATATCGTGGCGGTTAATGACTGCAGAAGCATAATCAGCTATTTCATTAAGAGCGGTTTCAATTATGTCTTTAGTTTCATCATTTTCTGGTAGAGATGCTTCCCAGGCTCCCCAGCGATTTATGTAGAGCGTCCCATTTATTTTAACAAGCTGAGCTAATTCGTTAGCTCCCATGATATGTTTAGTTAAGAGGGCTCGAAATGTTTTAATGTTGTTTTTCTTCATTAGGCTATTGCCTTATGCAAAGTTATGACTTTTGATGATGTAGATACAGATTCAACATAATTCCCCCATGATTCCATAAGGATCCTTCTTTAATCACTTTAGCTTTACGAGCCATTACTCCCCCTCAGGCTTAGGTGAACGACCTTATTGCCGTGGTCTTCTGTACCGCACACATATTGTGACCCTGTTTCCATCATGTCACTGCGTTGATCGAACAAGTCTGTTGTGTGGTAAGTGGCTTCCACTTGGTTGCGGATTGTATGAGCCAAAGCGCATTCTGCATAATCTCGGGGATACCCGTTTTCAGATGCCCAGTTCATTGAATACTCGGGCTAGATTTTTACCCCTTTTACCCAATGACCAGCCCCAATAAGTGCAAGGTTAATTGTGTCACTCAAAAAAACCTCCTAAATTTTGAACCAGAATTCAACCCATAAAAAAGTATATCTCATGGAGAATTCAATAATAATTTAAAAAACAAAATGTTATGATGACAAGACGATGGATTGAACCCTGTAAATGACCTTAAATCCGATAGGGCATAAAGATTCAAAATACGGTTTTAAGAAAGAGATAAACTCATGTTTTTAGATAAAAAATCCGTTAAATTTGTTATCAATGAAAGAATAGTGATTTTTGGAAAATAGGGGCGATAGGTAATCGATTTTCTCAGAACTTGCACTTGGGGTGGGGGAACCTATTTTTTCAGGAAGACGGGGGCTGTACCTGATAGTAGTCTAGATACCAGTTGATAAAATTCTTTACTCCCTTCTTTATTGTATATTCAGGAGTGTAATCGAAATCCTTAATTAAATCGGAAACATCAGCATGTGATTTTTTTACATCCCCACTCTGCATTGGCATCATGTTCAATTTTGCTTCTACCCCGAGATTCATTTCAATTTCTCGAATAAAGTCCATCAACTGAATGGGTGAGTTGGAGCCAATATTGTATAGCCGGTAGGGTGCGGATGAAGATGCAGGATTAGGATTATCTCCCGACCAGTTGGAATCAGGTTTTGGTGCCTTCTGCACGATTCTATAGATTCCTTCGACAATATCATCGATATAAGTGAAGTCCCTTTCCATATCCCCGTGATTATAAACATCAATGGGCCGTGAAGCTAAAATAGCTTTCGTAAATAAAAAATAAGCCATGTCGGGGCGGCCCCATGGTCCATATACCGTAAAAAATCTAAGGCCTGTTGTTGGAATTCCGTAAAGATGTGAATAGGAATGAGCCATTAATTCATTAGATACTTTGGTTGCACCATAAAACGATACGGGGTGGCTCACATCGTCTTGCACGGAAAATGGATAATTGGTGTTGAGGCCATAAACGGAACTGCTTGAAGCGTAGACAAGATGCTCCACTTTATTGTGGCGACAACCTTCAAGAATATTGAAGGTGCCTATTATATTGCTTTGTATATATACTTCCGGGTGTTCTATTGAATAACGAACGCCGGCTTGAGCTGCCAGATGAATGACACGGTGAGGGCGATGCTCTTTAAAAATCTGGTTGACCGCATCCTTGTCTTCCAGGTTTTTTTTATGGAAAGTAAATGACTCAAATTTCTGAAGGATTTTAAGTCGGTCATTTTTAAGGTTGATGTCGTAATAGTCGTTGAGGTTGTCAAGCCCGATGACTTCAAAGCCGGATTCCAGCAATCTTTTCGAGATATAGAAACCGATAAAACCTGCTGCTCCGGTGACTAAAATGTTCATGATGAAAACATCCTTTTGTTTTTTTCAGGAGAATAGATTAGCAGCGACCGTAGCGGTCTTCATAGCGCAAGATATCGTTTTCATCCAAAAGGCTGCCGAATTGAATTTCAAAAATAACCAGCAGATCATCTCCAGCATTTCCCAGCCTGTGTTTGGCATTTAACGGGATAGTGATGGAATCATTGGCTTTTAAATGGAAGGTCTCTTCTATTAGTTTAACCTTTGCAGAACCTGATACCACGGTCCAATGCTCACTGCGGTGTTGGTGAGATTGCAGACTGAGGGTCTCGCCAGGCAGCACCTCGATACGTTTCAATAAAAAATCAGGCCCCGAATCCAAAACCGTGTAGGACCCCCAGGGTTTTTTTACAGTGGCGTGTAACTTTCCTTCGGAATATCCCTTTTCATTAAGAGACTCTACTATTTTTTTCACATCCTGTGATTTATCTTTAGCACAAACCAACAAAGCATCCTGAGTATCTACCACTACTGTGTCATTTAATCCCAGTATGGCAACGAGTCTGTTTTGTCCGTGGACTATCGAATTGTTGCAATCACGAGCCAGAACATTTCCGGTAAGAATATTTCCTGCAGAATCTTTTTCGCATACATCGTCCAGAGCATTCCAGGCACCGACATCGTTCCAGCCGATATCCGCACGAATCAGGGCGACTTTTGAAGATTTTTCCATGACCGCATAATCAATGGAAAGACTGGGCAGAGAAGAAAAAATTTCGCAGCCTTTTTCATTCATTTCAAGGTGGGCAAGTTTTCCTTTTGAACTCTGCAAGCAACCCGCCAGGGTTTCAAGTTGCGAATGAATATCTGGCGCATGCTTATGCAACTCTTCTAGCAGGGTACTGGCTTTCCAAACAAAGACACCGCAATTCCAAAAGTAAGTGCCTGGTTCTAAATATTTTTTTGCAGTAGAAACGTCTGGTTTTTCTACAAACTGTTCTACATGGTAAGTCTCTTGAAAACCGTTTATTTCGGCACCCTGTTTCAAATAGCCGAAACCGGTCTCGGGTCGTGTGGGGGGGATGCCTAGAGTAACCAGGAAATCCTTTTGTGCCAGGCTTTTTGCTTTTTGCAGAACCTTGATAAAGTTTTCGGAATCAGCGACAACATGGTCTGCGGGGAAAACGGCCATGACCGCATCGGCATCTTTATCTGCGATCATCTTTGCCATCAATCCGATTGCCACAGCAGTATTTCTGCTACACGGTTCTGCTAAAAGATGATCGGGAGAAAAATCAAACGAATCTAATTGGCGAAGAGTTTCAAGTGCCTGCTGGTGGTGAGTACCCACATACAGTTTTTCAACAGGGACCAGAGGCAACAGACGTTGAACTGTATTTTGGATCATGGTTCCAGAGCCAACAAACTTTTGCAGTTGTTTTGGGCTTTGTTCGCGGCTAACAGGCCAAAATCGGGTGCCGCTTCCACCCGCTAAAATAACACCGTACATAATATTTATGTTGTCTCTCTTTTTTGTCAGAGTTGGGTTGAATTAAAAACTCAAGAGCGGTTTTCAGGGAAGTGAAAGAACTCATTCTCAATCTAAAATTATATGTCAAAATAAAAAAGTGAACAATATTAAAAAACAAAGTGTAAAGCAAGTAACCTTGAATGTTCCCGAAATGGTACTAGCGGTTTGACAGTTCGGCAATCTTGTCGCAGGCAAAATCAGCAAAGGGTAGGGTGCAGGTAAAAGCTGGAGAAACAGCATTCAATATATGCAACGATTTTTCGTCTCCTTCTGTTACGAAATCCATCTCAAGTTTTCTTTTGCGGATATTTAATAGCTGTGCGCGGATTCCCGGCTCTCCCCACTTTTTGAATGATTTTGTTTCAACTCCCTCGGCAAGTGAAGATGCAAGTGAAACCAGTTTCGCTTGTGAATATTTTTGCAGTTCCTCAAAGGCCAGATTTTTAAAGTCAAAATCAGATGACCAGAACAGTCCGGCCTGACGAAATATAATTTCCATAAGTTCGTTAAAGTTGAAATTAGTCAGTCCTTTGTAATTCTCACGCCAAAAGGCAGGGATGGCTGTAGGGCCAATTTTCACCTTTCCTTCGGCGGTGACCGTGAAATGCACTCCAAGAAAAGGATTCCGCAAATCAGGTACCGGATAAATATTTGTCTGCAACGCTCCAACGGATTCATTTGAATATAGATACAATCCTTTAAAGGGAAGGATTCGGTAATCTTTGGAGAAGCCAAAATCCTGCGCTATTTTATCTGCATAAAGTCCGGCAGCATTCACCATATAACCAAACTCAATGTTGCCCTGGGAAGTTTTGACAGCTCCCTTTCCCGTCCTTTTTAAATAGCGAACCCCGCTGTGCAGTTTCAATCCTTCCCGGTTAGCATCATTGCGCATTGCTTGCACAACTTCAGCAGGATTTACTGAAGATGTGGTCGGAGAGAAGAGTGCGCGTTCAAATGTTTTGACTCTAGGCTCAATGGCTTTGGCTTCTTCTTCCGTGATAGAGTCAAGAGGAACGTTATTATTTTTTGCTCGAACCATCAACTCGTCTAGTTGAGATAACTCAGACTGATTTTGGGCAACGACCAGCTTGCCACATTTGTTGACTAGAATATTTCGAGATTTGCAATACTCTGTCAGGCGTTGGTTTCCTGTTTGCGTGAACTTGGCCTTGAAGCTGTCGGCCGTGTAATAAAACCCTGCATGCAGTACCCCACTGTTACGACCACTGGCATGGAGTCCATAGCCTTTTTCCTTTTCTATGAGAAGAAGGGTTGCGTGGGGATGCCTTCTTTTAAGTTCGCGGGCGATGCTGATACCAATGATTCCACCGCCGATGATAAGAAAATCGCATGTATCCATTATGAGAGCTGTGCTAAAAGGTTACTGTTTGCAAAGGGATCCTATTTTTAAATTTTTTAAGAATCAAGTTTCATTGTCTTCGATTTTCAAACTTAAAAAGCATGACAGGATACTGCTTCTAAAGCAGATATCCGTTTGGTAGTATACAATGTTTTAATATCCCTTAAAATTGGTTTGCTGGTAGCGGAAACTATTTTCCAATCTAACTAAATACTATTAAACTCAATTTGTAAAACTTGCGAATCTGAAATGGATAGAAAAATTTCAGGGTTTTGTCAGGATGAAGATTCTTATTGGGTGGCCAATCTGGAGTGTGGTCACAAGCAACATGTCAGGCACAATCCCCCTATGATTTCCAGGCCCTGGATAAACAGTGAATCGGGTAGGAAAGAACATCTCGGAACCTGGCTCAAGTGTAAAATCTGCAAAACCGAATCGCAGTCTTGACACTATCAGGTAGCCAGACTGCCATTTTCCCATTCTCCTGAATAAACATTTCCATTTGCGAGGACATAGACCCCATGTCCGTGCGGTAAGTCGTCCATAAACTCGCCTCGGTAACAATCTCCATTGGCATAGGAGTACTTGCCTCGACCATGCAGTGCATCGTTTAGAAATCCTCCTTCATATTTGTCGCCATTGTCATAAACCAGTTTTCCCATGCCATTCGGTTTGTCGTATTTGAATTCCCCTGTATAAACGTATCCCTGAGTGCAAGTGAAAATGCCTCTTCCATGCATCTGCTCTTGAAGCATTTGTCCTTCGTATTTATCGCCATTGGGAAAAATATGGGTTGTGAATCCGGGGACTTGTTCTGTTTCGCTGGAAGTGTTTTGTGTGGACTGGGTTCTTTTTCGCTCTTGACGTGCTTTGGTATAAGTTGTGGATTTCCCTTTCCACTCTGAAGATTCAGCATATCGTCGCTTCATATGGACTTCGGTCAACTTTTTGTAGGCGGCGGTGATTTGCTGAAACATATCATGCGCTTTTTTTTGCAAACGCTCAGATTCAATAGGAAATCGGTCAGGATGCCATATCTTGACCTGAGCTTTATAAGCTTTTTTTATTTCTGCAAGCGATGCGTTTGGTTTTAATTTAAGAATAATTAAATATTTTTCCATTATGATTGCATAGGGGGATAAATAAGGTCAGGTTGCAGGAGTCGAACTTATGCAATCTTTCAGGGCATCATGCCAATGTGGCATCTCAAAAGCGAATGCTTTTTTTACTTTATTGTTGCATAACAGTGAATAAGTGGGGCGGGTTGCCGGGGTCGGGTAATCGGATGTGGGGATGGGAAGTAACTGGGTGTTTTGAGATGCGCCTGATAAATCCAGAATCTCTTTGGCAAAACCATACCAGCTCGATTGTCCCTGGCAGGTCAAATGAAATATTCCTGATAGCGAAGGCTCTGACTTGTCTCTCACGCATTGTTCAAGAATTTTGCGTGTCGCCAGAGCAATAGAACCAGCCCATGTCGGCGCGCCTATTTGATCGTCAACAATTCGAAGTGTGTCTTTTTCAACTACCAACTTTTTAATCGTTCGTAAAAAGCTTTTGCCTTGCAGGCTGTATACCCAACTGGTTCTCAAAATTAGATATGGAATCCCAGCTTCGGCGATGGTTTTTTCTCCTGCCAGTTTAGACTTGCCATAAATGCTCAATGGACAGGTGGCATCTTCTTCGCAATAAGGAGTGTTTGAGCGGCCATCAAAAACATAATCGGTGGAATAATGAATCAGGCTGGCTCCAACTTTTTTTGCGGATTCTGCCAAAACCCCTGGGGCAACCCCGTTTACGGTCATTGCCAATTCGGGTTCTTCTTCTGCCTTGTCTACTGCGGTGTAAGCGGCGGCATTGATAATAATGTCCGGTTGTATATCAAGAACTGCGGGTTCGATAGAATCTATTTTTGAAATATCCAGTTGTTCCCTTCCAACAGAAACCAGTTCTCCCATATCTTTAAGAATATTATTTAATTCTCCACCAATCTGCCCGGTTTTTCCTGTTAAAAGAATTTTCATAGGAAGAGAATTATAAGAGAGATGCTCGGCAAGTAGGGTGTTAAAAAATCTTGCTTATGCGTTGGCGATCATGCGTGTCAAATATTGACCGTATTCGTTTTTTTTCAGCGTGTGGGCAAGTTTTTCAACATCGGTGCTGGAAATCCATCCTTTTGTGAAAGCAATTTCTTCGGGACAACAAACCATGAGTCCCTGACGCTTTTGGATGGTTTCTATGAAGTTGGCGGCATCGAGCAGGGAATCGTGTGATCCCGTATCCAGCCAGGCAAAACCGCGGCTCATTCTCTCGACGGATAACTGCGATTGCTCAAGGTATACCCGGTTGACATCGGTAATTTCCAATTCGCCTCGATGAGAAGGCTTGATAGAACCTGCAATGTCAACTACCTGCTTGTCGTAAAAATATAATCCGGTAATAGCGTAATGCGATTTAGGTTGTTCCGGTTTTTCTTCGACACTGACAACTTTATCGTTGTCATCAAAATCAGCGACACCATAGTGTTGCGGGTCTTTGACCCAATATCCAAATACCGTTGCCCCTTCCTGACGTTTCTGCGCTGTTTGCATCATGTCGGGCAATTCGGTTCCGTAAAAAACATTGTCACCTAGAATGAGGCTGCAACCCTCATTGTCTATGAAATCTTTACCGATGAGAAAAGCCTGTGCCAATCCCTCGGGACGAGGTTGTACTCCATAAGTAATATTGATGCCCCACTGGTTTCCGTCTTTGAGCAACTCCTGGAACAGGGGTTGATCCTGCGGTGTCGTGATGACAAATATATCGCGAATGCCAGCCGATAAAAGGGTGCTCAGCGGATAATAAATCATCGGCTTGTCATAAAGCGGCATCAACTGTTTGCTGACAACCTGGGTTAGAGGGTAGAGCCGAGTTCCTGAGCCTCCTGCCAGTATGATTCCTTTATTGATCATTTTGAAAATTCCTTAAATTATTCAAGACCCAGTCGTTCTCCTCTATAAGCTCCAGACATGACCCGGCTGACCCAGTCTTTATTATCCAGATACCAGCCTACCGTTTTACGAAGACCGGTTTCAAACGATTCTTCGGGTTTCCATCCCAGGTGATTTTGAATTTTACTTGCGTCAATAGCATAGCGCCGGTCATGCCCCGGTCGGTCAGCTACAAACTCAATGAGGTCTTTATGCGGATGATAAGGAGAGTCTGGAACCATTTCATCTAATATTTTACAAAGAGAATGCACGACTTCTAAATTGGCTTTTTCGTTGTGTCCGCCAATATTATAAACCTGCCCGGCTTCACCTTTTTCCAGGACTTGGAGCATGGCTTTGCAATGGTCTTCAACAAATAACCAGTCGCGTATCTGTTTGCCGTCTCCGTAAACAGGTAGAGGTTTCCCTGCAAGTGCTTTTTGAATCATCAGTGGCAATAGCTTTTCGGGGAATTGAAAAGGGCCATAGTTGTTAGAGCAATTTGTGGTCACCACCGGCAAGCCGAAGGTTTTAAAATAGGAGCGCACTAAATGATCGGATGAAGCTTTGGAAGCTGCGTAAGGCGAATTAGGTGCATAAGGTGTTTTTTCGGTGAATAGTCCAGTGTCTCCCAGCGAACCATAAACCTCATCTGTTGAAACATGGAGGAAGCGAAAATCTTCGCAACCAGAACCTTTCCCCAAATAATTGCGTGTTGCTTCCAATAACTCATAGGTTCCTACAACATTGGTCTGAATAAAATCCCCAGGGGACTCAATAGACCGGTCAACATGAGATTCTGCGGCGAAATGGACGACACGGTCAATTTTATACTCTGCAAACAGTTTCTCAAGTTTTTCTCCATCGCAAATATCGCCCTGAACAAATATATAATTAGGGTCGTTCTCTATGGAAGACAGGGTGTCCAGATTCCCTGCATAGGTGAGTTTGTCATAGTTGATAACTTTGACTTGATCGGATTTCATCAGGTTGAGGATAAAGTTTCCTCCGATGAACCCGGCGCCGCCTGTAATAAAAAATGTTTTCATTTCTATAAATTTCGGTGTTAAAACATGAACAGCAGGGAATACTAAGGGCAACTTGTTGCAAGTATAAGCGTTTGCACCTGTATTTTCAAGATAATGCCCTGCTCGTCGCAGTGGCAACAGGGCAAAACGTTTTTGAGGGAACGATAATAGTCAAGCTTTTGCCTGATTTTATATGGCATTCCAACCTATAAAACCACCATGTCTGTTTCGTTTTCCATCGGCGTGAAGTTCATTGATGGTATAGATGAGGAAACAGTCGAACGTCAAAGGAACGCTGCATAATCATGTTCCCATACACTACTGACTGTAACTCAACCGAGCGTGCAAAGGTTGCTAAAATGGAGGTTGGAGAAGATGGGAGATGTTAAGAAAAGTTAAGGTTTCGGTAGGTAGATGTTAACCACTTCGTTAATTCATGCTTATCAGTAATGTCTTAAGATTGTCCTGTTAAATAATTTAATTGTTAATAACTCTAAAAGTTAGATTAATTCTCATATCTTTGACTTTCTTTCTTTTAGGTACAGAGTGTTGCCAATAGTGTTGCAGTTCACCTTTCATGATCAATAAAGTTCCATGATTTAAAGGGATAGTGATTTTTAATGATTTATCATTCTTTCCTATTACAAAATCCCGAGTTGCTCCAAAATTAACAGAACCAATGATCGGATTTACACCTAACTCCTTTTCATCATCCGCATGCCAATTTAAATAATCCTCTCCATCTCTATACCAATTCATCAACACGCTATTAAATTTCACCCTGGCAACCTCTTCAATACTTTCTTTTATATTTATCAATTCCTTATTCCACTCATTTGGGTTTGAGTTGATGCCTGAATAAGAATAAGACTTGCCGGGATCACCGTACCATGAGGTGATTCTAGGAAGGAGGATGTTTTTCCCATATAAGTTAATACTGTCGTGCTTCCACTTTATATTTTTGAAACAAATAGATTTAAATTCTTCCGCAGTTAGATTTTTCCAATCTGTTGTTTGCCAATTATTTGAATTATTTTCTAGAAAATGCTCAATACTTCTATCGCTAATTTTCTGATTAAAAAAATGTTTAGAATAAAATAATTCTCCGTGTGGAAGATTAATTTTAAACCCCTTTAGCCTTTCATCCCATTCCACTGAGAAACCATCTTCTTTAGGAATACTAAAAGGTAAAATAGGTTCATTAATCGTGTCAAATAAGTCCATTATTCAAGCACCTTTAAATCAATTTTGAAACCTATTGCGGACATTTTTTCGTTATTACATTTAAACTTTTTAACATCGCTACAATAATTTATTTTTAAAAAATCATTTTTTGGATCGGTTAAAAATTCGTAAATCTCTTCCAATCTTGAAGATCCACCTTCAAAATTCCTATCAGGACTAACTGCTAAAAATGAATGATTTCCTGTACTCTTTATAATTTTATTAAACAATTTGAAAATATCGAAACTATCAATATCCAAATCCAAAATATTAGAGAATAAATGTATTTTCAAAAGATTCTGATCAGTTTCTAAATCTTTTGTCTCAAGATCATCTAAATTTTTATTGATGTCAACTATCTGTATATGAGAGGTGTAACATTCTAAAATCCTTTTTGCTCGTTGCAGTGCTAACGCCCCTGTATCTATCAACTTAATTTTAGAAATATCCTTTTAAAATCCGAATAATATTCATCTAGAAAAAGCAAACTTGCCCCTCCCTGACCACAACCGTAATCAATTATCTCGACACCATCATCAAATGAAGTAATTTTCAAATTTTTAAAAACATACTTCCACTGACTCTCTATCATTTTTCCATAACTATACCAATACTGACTAAGGTACTCTGGGGTTTCAAGAATCGCTCTACCATAGTCTAATTCCCCCCAAAGACCCCAATCTCTCTTAGCAATTTCCCTAATAACAGGATAGAGAGGTTCCCATCAAAATCTGTTGACTTTTTAAGTTCAGTAACGAGTTGATCTTCTGTAGACATAAGTTCCTCTATTAATGGATGGAAGTGACTATTCTATGGGATGGGTTTGTGTTATTCAAGTTGGACTGAATAACCGAGGTAGGCAATTTGCTTTGAACGCCTTCTCGATGAAATTAGCGAGAGTGTTTTCAGGTTCAGTAGGAACAACTACAATACCTCTTGATAATTCTGCGATACACCTTTTCCCAGATAATGCATCATGCTCAAAGTGGCCTGAGCTAGAGGATTGCCTTGTTTAGCCAGAGGCATGAACACAGCAATAGCTTTTTGGTAATTTCCAAGAGCAAAGGCGGCACCACCTTCTTGGAGATCGCGAGTGTTGGGGTAAACTTGGCTTTGCTCTCTGGTAGCTTTTTCTGGCAAATCACTGAGCATTTGTGCAGCCCCTTGAGGGGGTACATTTGTTCGCCGCGTCAATCCCTTCTTGTCTTCAAGTATGTTAATGACACCAAGTAGTCTAAATGTAACTACTGGTAAGGGTTTAAATTCAATGCCAAACTCTTTATTAACACAATCAGTATCTTTACAATAAAGAGTTGCTTTAAGTCCAGTGTCAAGCATTAAAACTAATTCTTCGTCCATGAATGTTCTTGTACAGTATTCACAGAACTGCTTGACTTCAATTTGTTTACGTTTCATTATTAACTCCTCAGTTAATTATTAACTCTTCTTATAGTCGTCACACCAGCTAGCTATTAGCGCAAAGGGTGCAACAATTATGTATATAGCTAGTATTATCGGTGCTGCACATATTACTAGTGGTATTACCAATGGGCTGCTACCATCCCGACATTTACTCAGTAATATGAAAGCTACAAATGAGATAATAATTACTGTACCCATGATTAACTCCTTAGTTAATGTTAGTCTTCTTCAATCTCTACATTTACCTGTTTAAACCCACCCTGCACTGGTCTGAATTCACCAGTTGAGGATATAGCTCTATACCTGTGTAGGTCTGCTAATTTATAGAAAAAACAGCTAACACCATCTTTTGTAGTGTGATTTCTACTTGTTGGTCATATTAAGCGGCGTACTTGCGGTATTGCAAGCACAGGGCTTCCATCGTTTTCATCTACTCACACCATCTCTTAGTTTTCTCCCCACCATCATATCTCACCCCTGTATGTCGTCAAACGAATGTGTGCCAAAATAGATATTTTCTAAGAGACATATTTGGTTTATAGTCCTTCGGTAAATATTTATCAAACAAGTTAAGCGACCCTGGTTTTGAGGTTTTGTTTTCTCCTTTGTTGGTTCAATATAAGGTGTCGCTACCTGATAACCACCGGCAATTCACATTGTAGGCTTTGGGTTCTTCTTTTGATATTTTTTTGGAACGCCCGTTCGTTCCAGCAGTTTTTTTCAAGTGCTTTTCTCCCCTCATCCCGATTCATGAAACTATCGGGATGTTTATTTTACTATTTCCATTTTTTCAGTTGATGTCTCTGGTATTTATTGTGTTCCACAAAGCGTTTAAAGCACTTGGAGTGCTGTCTAATTTATTAAAACCTCAAATTCATCCTGGCTGTGTTCGTTAGTTTGATCTTGATGGTCGATATTAAAAAATGTTATTAATATTGATCCAAATTATGGTGTCGGTCACGCCAATCTGTCTATGATATACTTTAGTCTTGATAAAAATAAAGAAAGCTTGGAGCATTTGAACCGGGTTGTTCAGTTTGGTGTGCAAGGTCCGGTCATTGAACGAATCGAATCCATTGTTACCCAAAAAGCCGATCAGGAAATCTGATAATGATTGACGAAATAGATTATTTCCCCAAACGGGAACGACATAATAAAAAGAAGAAAATAGATTCAGGATGGAGTGACCTGAAAAAGCAAAAAAACAAGCAGGATGAAAAATCCAACCTCCCCGCAGCAGAAAAAAATCCAAACGAAAAACAGGAAAATTAGCAAAAATTCCTTGGAAATGTATATAATTTAGTCATTCACCGATTCATTTACCAAAGTTTTCAGGAGTTAATTTGTCATGAGTTTTGTTTTTAAAAATCAACTGCTCCGATGCAGTATTCTTTTGTTGATCTTGTTTCCCGTTTCCGTTTTTGCGAGTGTTCAGGAAGAAACCTCTAAAGGAGATGCTGCTTTTAAACTGGGGAAAATGGAAGAAGCGGAAAAATATTATTCTTCCGCTCTAAAAATGGATTCCGATAGCTGGCGCATCATGCGTGGGTTGGCAGAAACCAAATTCCAATTAAAAAAATACAGAGAAACCAAACAGCTTGTAGATCGCATTTTGGCCATGAAGATTGTCAAAAGGAATATTGTGGCCGTAACAATGCGGGACAAGGGTCAATCTTTTGAAGCTGAACTTGTTGATGAGAATGTTTATACCCCTGACGATGGCAGAAATAATATGAGAAATTATGTCGAAGGTGAGGAAGCAAAGCCTGTTCTTCATTATCGCCTCTTCAATTTAAAAACCGGAAAAATGTTGCTCATCCCGCATTCCGATGCCAAATTAAAATACAAAGATGTTCCGCGTCGGATTTATGACTATGTAAATGAGCTGCATGCCAAAGTAGAAGATATATTGATCCATAGGGATGGAACAAAGGGCCCTGTAGAAATGGTGGAAGTGAAGGGGGGATGCTTCCAAATGGGTAGCAATCAGGGAGCAGCCTCAGAGAGACCTGTCCATGAAGTCTGTCTGAAATCTTTTCAGATTGACAAGTACGAAGTCAGTCAAGGCTTGTTTCAATCCGTTATGGGTCATAATCCCGCACGCTTTAAAGGTGCGAGTCGACCTGTTGATAGGGTGACCTGGCATGAGGCCGCAGAATTCTGCAAGCAAAACAATAAGCGATTGCCCACCGAAGCGGAATGGGAGTATGCGGCACGCGCCGGGACAACCACAGAATATTACTGGGGAAATGAATTCGGAGGCGGTAAATCAAATTTTTGCGATAGTACCTGTGATATGAATATTAGTGCAAAAAATGTTTCTGATGGATTTTCCCATACAGCTCCTGTGGGTTCATTCCCAGCCAATCCTTTGGGACTTCATGATATGGCGGGGTATGTTTCTTTAATGGTTACTTGCTTGGTTGGTGGAATTCGTCAGGGAGAAA
>WASW01065422.1_pt1 | contig 28471 bp, 29 predicted proteins | sample 5698521 | NCBI WGS metagenome assembly WASW01 (sample SAMN11175560, study PRJNA528189) | sponge metagenome | isolation source: marine sponge | host: Leucetta | place: Antarctica: Western Antarctic Peninsula, King George Island | collected 2013-01
ATAAATTGATGGTGTTTATGTTGATTTAAAGAAGAAAATTGAAAATCTAAAGCAATCCCATCAGCCCCATTATCAAGGGGAGGATAGGAGAAAAACTCTAAAAGGATCATTTCCTTTTCCTGTTATCCGGGGTAGCCCCTACTTTTTCTTCCCATGTAGTGAGTGTTTGTCTCGCCAAAGGATGAGCCAGTGTTGCAGAAGTTTGATGGGTTGTGTGCCGCGAAATTTGCGGCGTTTGATTTTCGGTGTGGCATCGTGTTGAAGTTTGGCAATGACGGTGGCCCCCACGGCTTCTTCGATAACGACTCCACGTTGTGCGTGTTCCAGCTTTTTGGATTCGCAGATACCTCGAAATGACACCACCATCCGGCAGTCGAGAGGCCGGTCTTCATAAATCCGGCAAGCACCTTCATCACTCAGAAACGGACACGGCTGGTTGATGACGAGACGATGCCAGTCCACTTGATCGAGGTTTTTACCTGCATCGATCACTTCTTCAACTTTCTTAATGGTTCGTTGCGATTTTGCGACTATTTCGTTCAGGTCTATGCCGTTTTCCTCGGCGTTTTTCAGGATGCCGTCCCATTCCATTTGCGTGCAGGTCACACCTGTATGGCAACAATGGTCGCAACCGCGATGGCATTGTAAGGGCGGAACCCCTTCATGGTAGACCTTTTCGAGATGCTTCCAGAACATTTTGAGAGGTGAGGTCTTTGCTAATTTTGCCTGATCTTTAGAAAACTCGACCAGAGTTTCATACGTCTGTTGTATCTGGTGTTCGGGGAATTTGTGCTGTAGGAATTTGCCCAGCTCATCGGTATGGGTCATGCCATAGATGAACATTCCATTTTGATCGGTTTGTAGGGACATTTAATTAAACAGGTAAAATGGAATAGACCTATTGGGCCGCAGGGCTTGCGCCTTTTGATTTAGCAACGTATTTCATTTGCAGTTCATAGACCAATTGTTCGAGCAGTTTGTTTTCTTCTGCGTTGAGGTTGCCTTGTGTTTTTTCTCTCAGCATGGTCAGCATATCGATAGTCTGATGAACGGCTGGCAGGTTGGTTTCTGTCTTGCCGGTTTCCGGATCGGCGATGTCGCCTAAATGATAAAATGCGGACGAAGTCAGCGACATTATAAATGTTGAGAAATCAATCTGAAAAGGTTGCTGGTGTTGATGGTCGGCTCCTGCGCCGGCGGGTGCGGAACTTTCTTGTGTATCGTGGGTCTCTGCTTCCTCTTCAGAAAGTTGCGAGGACCGGTTGTCCTTTATTACAAACCCATCTCCCTCAGCTTTATCTTTATCACTCATAATTCACCTTCTATAAAAAGATTTTTAAGAATCTTTCTCATCCCTCATCAGGAGCGGAACGGAAAAACCCAATACAATTATAATGAGTCCCGGCATCAGGGATAAATAACCACCAATAAATTCCATATAAGTTTTTCCCGGAATCGGTCATTGCAGGATGATTCCAACGACAACAAAAACCGAGCCAAGAGCAAACAGAATCTTTTGGGTGCATTGAATGCTTTCAGTATCTATCTCTTGTGAAATAGAAGTGGTAAAGCGATACTACGGTTGATTGTAGATAAAAACTGCTGGTCGCCGAAAGGGAACAAACTTGAGTTGATGTTAGCAAATGGCCCTTTTCATGTCAAAATATTAGTGTTGTTTTCCCCGTTCTGATAATATTACCTTATGATACGATTTATCTTCTTACTATTATTGATAGCCCCTCTTTTATCGGGCTGTTCCAGCCGACGTCTGGCTGTTCAGGCTACCTTGCCTCTCATTTCCAGCCAAATCGTTTCGATGCAGGAAGAAAGAGATGCAGACCTTGCCGAAAAAGCTATTCCTGCCAGTCTGAAAATGTTGGAGGGTCTCGCAAAAGAAGACCCGGAAAACATATGGATTCTGCAAAAACTTGCAGAAGGGTTTTGCGGTTATGCGTTTAGTTTTCTTGAAGACAGCGAACCCGACCGGGCTTCTGCATTATATTTGCGCGGTAAGGACTATGCGTTCCGTGCTTTGGAGATTCAGAGCAATGGCAAGACGTGGAGAGGACTTTCTCTGGAAGATTGGTCTAAAAGATTGGCAGAGGTAACCCCTTTACAGCAACCGGCGTTGTTCTGGGCAGGGCAATGTTGGGGAAGCTGGTTGTCTTTGAATTTGGATTCGGTGGAGGCTTTCAGCAGTCTGCCTCGAATCGATGGACTGATGAACCGTGCGGTTGAGCTAGCCCCGGATTTTCATTATGCAGGGCCACATTTGTTTTTGGGTGCTTATTATGGAGGGCGAAGTCGTATGTTAGGGGGTAATCCGGACAAAGCCAGAAACCATTTCGAACAAGCACTGAAAATAACGGATGGAAAATACCTCCTCGTTTCATTTTTCTATGCCAAAACTTATGCGGTACAGAATCAGGACCAGAAACTATTCAAAACACAATTAGAAAAAGTTCTCGAAGCTTCAGATGATGTTTTGCCCGAACAGCGTTTGGCCAACCAGATTGCGAAGCGAAAAGCGGCAGTCTTATTAGGGAAAATTGATGAACTATTTTAAATCGTCTTTATTTTGTTTTCACGCGCTGTTTTTTACGGCAGTTTTTGTGCTGGTTGGTTTAGATTCCAATGCCCATGCTGAAAAAAAACACACCATCAAGTTTGCCACTTTGGCTCCTGAAGGCTCGTCGTGGATGAAGTCATTGCATCGGTTTTCTGGGAAAATAAAAAAAGCCACCGAAGGAAATGTTTCATTTAAATTTTATCCTGGCGGAGTGTCGGGTGATGAAAAAGATGTGATACGAAAAATGCGTATCGGTCAGTTGCATGGGGCGAGTTTTACCGGTGTTGGGTTGGGAGCAATTCTTCCTGAGGTGAGGGTCCTCGATCTGCCGTTTCTCTTCCAGTCAGATCAAGAAATAGAACACGTTTATCAGACGATGAATGATTACTTCGTCGAGCGTTTTGATAAAAAGGGCTACATTTTGTTAGGCTGGGCTCCGGTCGGGTGGATTCATTTCTTATCGCAAAAGCCCATTCAAACAGTGGCCGATCTGCGTGAATCCAAACCCTGGTTGTGGGAAGGCGACCCGCTGGTGGAGCAGGCTTATGAGGGGATGGATGTCCAGCCCATTCCTCTTTCGATAACGGATGTATTACTTTCTTTGCAGACAGGTATGGTGGATACGGTGTACTCCTCCACTCAGGGCGCACTGGTTTTTCAATGGTTCACTAAAGTGAAGCATATTACACGCTTACGAATGGGCTATGCGACAGGTGGCGTTTTAATATCAAAGAAAAAGTTTGAAAAACTTTCTCCCGCTTATCAGGAAGCGTTAAGAAAAATCGGCTCGGAAAGTTTGAAGGAGTTAGCAGAGGTTATTCAGAAAGATAATTTAAAAGCCGAAAAAGTATTAGAAAATAATGGGATTAAATGGGTGCCTCAACCAGGCCCTGCGGTTTTAAAAAAGTTTCAGCAAGTGGGCACAACAGCCAGGCAAAACTTGAGTGGAAAACTGTTTTCGCTGGAACTGTTAAACAAGGTGTTGCGACATTTGGATGAAGTGCGATGAAAAGAGAGTTAGGTGGAGCGAGAAAACTTTTAACTATCTCAGTCCTATTAGAGGAAGAGGAGTTAAATCAGTCGGTAAGTTCACCTGAGTTAGCAGTTTTTACCCGATCCATAATCGCACTCAAAATATAATCTGGATAAAGGTCACCCTCTGGATAATTTGGAACGAGAACACTATTACCGCTTTCGGTGAACCAAACATTTGCTGTCCCATTCTCGTTCTGCTGTGGGCTTTTTATTAAACGGTGTTGTTGAGCTTTTTTTCAAGTTCAGCATTTGTTAATGGCATAGAGGGTGTTGCTAACTTGCTGGTGCTAGTTCACCAGCACCACATGCGGCCCAAGTTGATGGAGTCTCGTAAATTGGTGCTTCAGTGCGCTGGTTCAATCTCTTAGGTTGGATAAGGCGAGAAACCTCAGTAGTTTTAAATCTATAATTGTTCTCCATTATTATTTGGATTGTGCTTGGAATATCTTGCTCCAATATGTGCAAATCTTTGCCTGCTAACAAAAATTCTGGTAAATCGTCACTGGTCATTACCCATGTGCCATCTTGATGCTGTTCAGCAAGAATAGTCACTGTAATAATTTGTCTTTTTCCCGACATTTAAAGTCTCCTTACTTCCAAATAAGGATTAATTGAATAAATATTTACGGCAAAAACTGACATTCCATTAACTCCCTGCCATAGATATGTATCCTTTGGAGGTAGGTGCGATTCGAAAAAAGGAATAGCACCCATCGTTCCCAAAATAATAAGCAATATAGTAGTAAGAAGTCAAGGAAATTAAGGGGTAGGTGGAATGAGTCACAACTTTTCATTCTAAGGCACTTCGGTTGGGAAAAGCTCTATATTGCATCAAGTGCTTAAAAAAAAGTTTCAATTTTCGCTTCTTTTCTAAGTTCTTCAACGTAGCTGGCAACTTGTTTTTTGGTTTCTTCAAGGAATAGATGTTTTTGAATTCCCGGTTTCATCTCATCAAAGGGTGCTGTTTCAGAAGGTTTTGTTTCGATGAGTTGAAGCACATGGAACCCAAACCGCGTTTTTACTTTTCCTGAGATTTCTCCAGGTTTCAGCTTTCCGGCGGCTTCATCGAAGCTGGCATCAAAAACCCCTTTATAGATGAAATCCAAATCTCCCCCGTTTTCTCGGGATGATTCATCATCGGACTGGTTTTTTGCCAATTCTTCAAAATCAGCCCCTTTTTTTAACTCGGACATTATCTTGTCGATTTTTTCTTCCGCTATTCGTGCAAAATATTCTTTGTTCTTTTGCAACTCTTGAATGGTTTGGTTCTGCAACGCCTCGGATGGAAAAAATGCTGCGAGGATATGACGTGTATGATATGCCTCGGGGCGCATAAATTCAGGCTTGTTATTATCGTAATACTTTTTTACTTCTTCATCGGAAATATTGATCTTTCCTTTTATCTGTGCGGTGAGCAATTGACGAGCGTTGATGTCAATTTGCATTGATTTTTTTATGTCTTCCAAAGTTATATTTCTGGCTTTTAATGCCTTATTGAAATCTTCTTCGGAAGAGTAGGATGAACGAAGCGATGCCAGCTCTTTCTCGATTATTTTGCTATCTATTTTCAGGTTTTCTTTTTTCCCTTGCTGATTGACCAATTCGCGGACCACTTCTTTTTCAATCAAGTCTTTTGCGACACTGGTTTTTTCTTTCACAGTCAGAGGACGAGGAGCCGTTCTTAAAATTTGATTCAGTCGAAACTCGATATATTTGGACTCGATATCAACTCCGTTTACACGGGCAACTCGTTTTGGGATATCGATATTAAGCTTGGGTGTCGGGTGCGTTTGTGCTGTGATATTTTCGAGGAAAATGAAGGAGAAAACCAAGCTGAGAATTAATGCAGGAAAAATAATGCGAGTCTTCATGAGTCTACTTATTTGAAATGTTATTAAGTCAGAATGGGTGTGAGAATATCATCCATGAAATTAAGTTGCAATACCTCAAATTGACTGCTTAGCAAGGCTGTGGGAGAATCGAAGGTTCTATGATGTCAAAGATGTTAAAAATTTCAAAAACCTCACAATCCAGAATTAATTTGATCGCCTGCGCTTGCCTGTTTGCTTCGGGTATGGCGACGTTGGTCTATGAACTGATTTGGTTTCGTTATCTGACCCTTGTTTTTGGAGCGACCTTATATGCTTTGAGTGCCGTATTATGTGCCTTCATGCTGGGTCTTGCTGGCGGTGCCTGGGGGATGGGCAGGATACTTGCTAAAGGCAACGGATCGAAGCGACTGATTCTATGGTATGGCATTTTTGAAGGGTTGATAGGATTGTATGCCTTGTCCTTTCCGTTAGGATTGGAATTGTTGGAAAAAATTTATCCTCTGGTATTACCAGCAGATGGGCAAGCCGGACTTGCACTCCATATCATGGAGTTCCTGTTGGGTACGCTTTTGATGCTTCCCGCAACTTTACTCATGGGGGCAACCCTTCCATTGGTCAGCTGCTGGGCTGTGGGAGATGAAAAGGGACAGGTTTTTTCCAGAATTTCTCTTTTGTATGGGTGGAATACTTTGGGTGCTGTTTTTGGCTGTCTTTTTACGCAATTTTTTGCGATTCAGCTATGGGGAGTTCAAGGGGCGATCAGGTTCGGTGTGTTGCTCAATGCTCTGGTATTTTTGGTATGTTTTGTATGCGGACGTATTTTTTATCAGGTAGATCAACAGCATTCCAGTGCAAAAAGGGAAAGCAATAACTCTATAGTTGATGAAGACACTGGAAGCGTAAATCTTCTAATTTTTGTGATGTTTGCCTATTCAGGGATGGCATCCCTTTCCAGCGAAATTCTCTGGACGAGGATTCTCGTTTTTCCTATGGGAACAACGCTTTTTTCTTTTGCACTGATTCTTGCCACCTTTTTGTCTGGCATTGCGCTTGGCAGTCTGGTTGCCAAGAGACTGCTCGGTGAGTCCAATTGGATATTAAAATTTATCCTGATTGAGATTTCGATTGGAGCGGTCTGTATTGGAATCCTACCCCTGCTGGAGAACCTGACAGAGTGGACTTCGCTGGCAGATCGATTTTTTTATAGTATAGAAAACTCTCCAGAAAAAACACTCTTCATAAGATTTCTTTTTGCATTTGGTTTGATGTTCGTTCCGACTTTTGGTTTTGGTCTGTTGTTCCCGCTGGCAAATCATATTTATTCGTTGCGGTTGCAAGCAGTGAGTAAGTCCATTGGCAATGTCTATTCCATCAATACCTTGGGAGGAGTGCTGGGAACTATATTGACACCATTCGTTTTCATTCCTCTTTTTGGCATTCGCTTATCCATTTATCTGATTTATGCGGTATTGATTTTGTTTGGATTTTTTGTGTTAGCAAAATATCGCAAGCAGAATCCAGTTTTAATATCGGCTGTGGTATTGGTTGTGCTGATGATCGGAAAAACAGTTTTTGTGCCTCAGATAGAAACAGGGAAATCAGGGATTCATAATTTGGCCCGATTAGAAATAAATGTTCCCGAAGACAGGATAAAACTCCTTGATTATAAGGAGGGGGAATTTTCCACGATCAGCGTGGTGGAGGATGCTGAATCTGGGGCACGAACCATTTATCTGAATGGGTTCAGCACCGCTACGGTTTCCATATCTTTTTCAGGCAGCACTTATATGCAGGCTATGGGGTTTGTTCCCATGGTGCTTCATCCAGAACCAAAAAATGTTTTGGTGATTGGGTTTGGTACCGGTAACACGCTGGGCATTACCTCGCTGTTCCCAAACGCCAATGTCCATGGTGTGGAGATCGATAAGAATGTTTTAAAATTTTCAAAATGGTTTTCCGATTGGAATCACAATGTTTTAAAGCGACCCAATACGAAAATGTTTATCCAGGATGGACGAGCTTTTTTGCGTTGGTCAAGAACTCGCTATGATGTCATCATCATGGAACCGATGTCGCCTTTGCAGGCAGGCGTTGTTAATCTCTATTCTAAAGAATTTTATGAGCTGGCTTTGAATCATTTGAAAGAAGATGGGATTCTGATGCAGTGGCTGCCGTTACACCTTGTCGGGCGTGAGGATGCGCGATCCATTACCAAGACTTTCAAAAACGTGTTCCCAGAAACTTCTGTCTGGAACAGTTTTTTGACCCGCATTGTTCTTTTGGCAGGATCGCGTGAAAAGGTGAACATTGATAAAAACCTTTTCGATACCAAGTTGAAAAATTCGGAACTTAAAAAAGTTGCGGAAGAAATGAAAGTCATGTCTTTTTTGGACTTCGCCGATTTTTTTATTACTGATGGCAAACACTTGTCTGCTTTTTTGGAAAACGCAGGGGAGATATCTGATGACCGACCGATTCTGGAATTTTCTACAGTATCTCTTTTGCCACCCTTAAAATGGGAAACGGATGAAGTTTTCTTGAATATGCTGCGTCACCGAATAAACCGCAAGCCTCCTGTAACGGGAATGACCTTGCAGGAGCGGGAAGCATTTGATCGTAATTTTAAACGGAGAACCGCACAAAGGCTGGCGGTGTTCTCGCGCAGGTACCAAGGGCCGGGAGCAGAAGCTTTTGCGAAGCGCAATTATTTTGCAGGATTGGAAGCGATGAATATTTATTTTGATACCTATTCAAAGCCGCAAATTCATTTGGATGAGGCCCAATGGCAAAAATGAAAGGTCTTTTGAAAATCAGCGACGACGATAAAATTCTGATTGTTCTTTGTATTCTGTTCAACGCTTTTCCTATTCCCCAAAAATAATGGGTACGATGTTTGTCGCCCTGATGTTATGGATTGGGGTTCTAGTTCTCGAAGGTCTTTCAAAAAAGGTGGTCGATCCTTTGGGTTATGATTACACTCAAATATTGATTGGGATTGAAGAAGGTTTTGAGATGCTGGATGGCAACGCTTTTTATCATAGGATTCAGCAAGCATCTTAAAAATTTGCAGGAAAAATATCGACCTGATTCGTAATCAGCAGGTCGGCGGTGTTACTCGGTGAGTGCAATTCCACCAGCTCGTTCCAGTTTTTCAAGGAGTTATGAATTTATTCATAGCACCTTTTTTATTTTGTAGACATGAAGTAGACATTTGCCTATTAGAAGGGGCTGATAATTAACCAACACCTTTCTTTTCACTGAGAAGGGCGAGGAGGAATTTATTAATCCCCCTCATCCCAGCCTTCTCCCTCCAGGGGAGAAGGGGTTATCGGGAAGTGGAGACTTTTCGCTCTTCGACAATCTCAGGCTTCTCAGCGAGAATTAAATGATCCCCCCTGATAAGGGGGGCTGGGGGGTTGCCTTTTTTGGCTCCTCCGGTGCGCGCGATGCGTCACCCTTCGATAAACTCAGGGTGACGGCTCAGCATGACCGGGCTGGGGGGTTGCCTTTTTTACCCCCCCTTTTTTCATCACAGCCTTCTCCCTCCAGGGGAGAAGGGGTTGTCAGGAAGTGGAGACTTTTCGCTCTTCGACAATCTCAGGGTGACAACGATAACCCCCCAGCCCCCCTTGTCAGGGGGGATCATTCAAACACCCTCACCTTAACCGTCAAGCCCTCAGAAACACTTAATCAGTAAGTTGAAGGTTTAATTCCGCCATAGGACTCTATATTTTCAATAATTTGTAATTCAAGTTTTAAGTTTATTTCTTGCATGTAGGCATTATGTAGGCAAATTAGTTAAAACAATTTAAAACGAATAAAAATTTGTTAGGTACCACATAATCATTTGCTAATATTCAGTTAGTCGGTGGCTCAATTCCTCCCGGTGGTATCCCCCGCATTAAATATATAGACTTCAATTGAGGAACTCAGAATTAAATTAATTGTTATTAAGCCGTCTGATCTTTTAGAAAAGATGCGGAGCTTAAAATAAGAGTTAATCGTAAAATGGAAATATTTTTTGTTTAAGTGGAAATTACTTTAACTATCGCATTTTATCAAATATGATGACTTTGGGCATCAAGGCAAGCCTCAAGAATTAAGCTAATGGATACTGTTGCAAAACAAAATCGGACAGGTCGCTATATAAGTGTTGACCAGGTTAAATCAGGGGGGGAGTATTATACGCCTGAAATTCTATCTGATTTTGTTGCTTCCCAAATTATTCGGAATATTCCGACCAAAAGAATAACCGAAACCATTAGCGTTCTTGACCCCTGCCTTGGTGATGGACAGCTTCTCTTTTCTTTGGTCAGATTTCTATCAAGTAAAGGGTTTTCTAATATTCGTGTTTGTGGCTTTGAAACAAGTGAAAAGGCCTTGAACTTAGCTTCTTCCCGATTAATGCAAGTCTTTCCCAAAATAGATTTTGAGTTAAAAAAGAAAAACTTTTTAGAGTTTGTACTAGAAAATTACTCAAACGGTATACAGGAAAATTTGTTTACTGGTATCCACGATAAATTTGATTTAATTATTTCCAATCCTCCATATGTTCGTACCCAGATTATGGGAGCAGAGCAAGCTCAAAAATTAGCACGCCAATTTTCACTTTCTGGCCGGGTTGATCTTTACTATGCCTTTCTTCATGGAATGGCAATGGCACTAAAGCCAGGAGGTACAGTAGGGGTAATTATTTCAAATCGGTTTATGACTACAAAATCAGGTGCGACTGTAAGAAAAATGATTTTGGATGATTTTGACATTAACAATGTATGGGATTTTGGCGATACTCGTCTTTTTGAGGCTGCCGTATTACCTGCTGTAGTTCTGATGAAAAGAAAGAATGGGCATTCCAAATTTCAAACTCCATGCTACTCTACCATTTATACAACGAATAAATCGGGTGAGACTAAATCTTCCCAAAATGTAATTACAGCCCTAAAGGAGGAAGGATTAGTTGAAATAGAAGATGGGCGGAGATTCAAGGTTGACCATGGAAAATTATATCATGGCGATTCTTCAGATGGCGTTTGGAGGATATCAACAAAGAAATTTGATGAGTGGTTGGCGAATGTCAAAAAAAATACTTGGGCTACCTTTAAGGATATAGGGAAAATCCGAGTCGGTGTTAAAACGACAGCAGATAAAGTTTTTATTCGTTCAGATTGGAATGAGTTAAAGGAAGAAGAAAAACCAGAATTATTACGTCCACTCATTACGCATCATGTTGCCCAACGCTATAAATCCATTAAAACGAATAATCCTAAGCAAATACTTTATCCTCACTGCATTAAAGAGGGCAAGCGGAGTACAGTTGACTTAAAGAAATATCCGAGAACTGCAGGATATCTTGAGAAACATCGCTCAACTTTGGAATCTAGGAAGTATGTGATTGAAGCTGGGCGAAATTGGTTTGAAATTTGGGTACCGCATGACCCGAATATTTGGGAAAAGCCCAAGCTTGTTTTTCGAGATATATCTGAAAAACCTACCTTTTGGTTGGATCAGGAAGGGGCAGTCGTAAATGGGGATTGCTATTGGTTGGTCTGTCGGAATCAGGGTCAACTAGATTTATTATGGTTAGCTTTGGCTGTGGGGAACTCTACTTTTATCGAAGAGTTTTATGATCGCCGATTTCATAACAAACTTTATGCGGGTCGTCGTCGTTTTATGACGCAATATGTAGAAAATTTTCCTTTGCCCGATCCTAGAGGAAAAAAAGGAAAGGATATTATAAAACTGGTTAAAAAAATATATTCTCTAGTTCCTTTAAAGCAATCTAATGAACTTGAAAGCAAATTAGATAAGCTGGTTTGGGAAGCTTTTGGTTTATCAATCAAAAAAATCCCTAGGTAGGGGGATTTGAATCTTTCGATTTAGTATCTTTCCTTGAAACTGAGGAAACCGGTCGAAAAACTTCTCTCCAGTAGTTAAATAAAAATGTGTCAAAGTTACTTTTTTCCCATCAGTTACAGCATAATACATTGCATATCTAACATCGCAGTGTCGGATTTGATGTCCTTTCAAATGCGGGACATCTAATGCCTCTTCACTATTTGGACAAACCAATCCCAAATCAATGGTAGGGGAGGTTTGTAATTTTACCTCAAGGAGTTGATGGCGAATATCTGGGAAACGCCCATCATCTCGATAATTCTGATACCCAAGAGATTCGCATAAAAGTCGGTGTAGTTCTGCACCACGGTTGCGTTCTTGATCGTAGCCGGAGTCAGAAAAACTTATTCCTATAAGACGTTTTCCCATATTGTAGATATGTTTAATTGGAAGAAGCTTGCCAACATTGGGGTTGTTAATAGGGCTTTCAGCAAATTTGCCAGAAAACTTTCCTTGAAGGAGGATTGGTTTTAAATTTTTTGTATCATTACCTGCAATCAATTCTGAGCTTTTACCTGCATCTGGAATAAGCCTAGCTTGAAATTTTTGCGTTAAAGTGCCTGTAGTATCTAAAGTAGCTAAAATTTCTCCTGCTACAACTTTAACCCGTTCAATTAAAAAAGAATCAGGGTGAACCTTATACAAAACATAACGCCGTGTAGGTTCTAACTCTTCATTCCAAATTTGAAGATTATTAGATTTTTGACCGTAGGTATCAAATCTTTGACCTGGAAATCTTGGTTGTGTTTTTTGAAAAGATGGCGGAATAGGATATCCATATATGTTCCTTTACAAATTTAGAGCGTGTCCGTAGAGCAAGGTTAGACAAAGAAATCCCTCGTAGATGTGAGTCGAGAAGGTTTTCTAACGCAGGGGTTGGAATCCATAAGTCACGGTCACCGATTTCTATAGCATCATAAATTGATAGACCCCTTTTCGATATTGCGTCTATGTAACTTTTCGGATTTTTGGAATTATTTTCTACGGGAAATCTTCCTTTTCGTCAAAATGTCGGGTACTGAAACGCCTAGTGCTTTAGCGAATATCTCAAGGGTGCTCAAAGTTACGTTTCGTTCAGACCGTTCAACTGATCCAACATATGTGCGATGCAAGCCGCAGATGTCTGCTAACCCCTCCTGAGACAAACCTTGTTTATCCCGGTGATCTCGAATATTTTCGGAAAGAATTTTTCTTAAAGATATTCCAATCTTCCTCATTTTTCGCTGACCAAATCAAAAGTTAATGGAGGTATTTTGCCTAATGAACCTTTTAAGTCTACAGATGATGAGTAGCATTTTGAGGGTGAGAAAGCGTTATTAAAGAAATCAGTCTATTTCTTTTGGGGCTGTCCTGGATAACCGGAAGATGTTATCAACATGGATATGCGTAAAAGTCGTTTAAGTCAGACGAAGCAGGGTGGTTTGATGGCACATTTTGTGTCGGGTTCAACGGCTGGATGTGCAAGTGAATTAGTAAACGTGAACATCTTATTTTTTTCATCGTCTTCGAGAAGTCATCTACGAGGCGACAGAAGATGAGCTGCCATCGTCACCCTGAGTTTGCCGAAGGACCTACCCACAATCGATCCCCCTGATAAGGGGGGCTGGGGGGTTTTGTCATCCTGAGCTTGTCGAAGGGTGGAGTATCCGAGGAAGGCCATTAATAATTCGCTTGTAACCAATCCAAGAGACATATGTGCAACTTCTCCGCACGTCATCGCGAGCCGCAAAGCGGCGTGGCGATCCAGATTTAGAAATTGTCCAGTATTCGAAATATCCTTCCAGGGTTGTCTACTATAGCTCGTCATGTTTTTAAAAGATTCGTATTGCTGAATCTGGATTGCTTCACTACGTTCGCAATGACGACTTATCAAGCTCGTCTTCTTATAAAGAGAGATAGGTGGGAGGTGGATTTTTCTCTGGATTGAACGGGTGATTACAAAACCAACCCTCCCCAGCCCCTCCCTGTGAAGGGAGGGGAAATAAAATATTCCTCCCCATCACCCAACGGGTGCTTACGAGGGGAGGCAAGGCGTAGCCGCGGTGGGGTGTGGATTTAAATCTACCACTTTTATTTAGAACATGAATAAAAAGGGTTAGGCGATATAGGAGCTGGTTATCCAGGACAGCCCCAAAATTTTTATTGTTGAGGAAGCTGGCATCGTGTAATTAAATATTTCCTTAAATACTCCCGAACTATCTTATGTTTTTTCTTTGTGGGTTCATCTAATGTTGCACCATTAACCCAATCAAGTTTTTTTGTCCTTAAGTTCTCCCGGATTATTTGTTACTCTGATCCTTCCTTTTTACAAACTTTATTGAGCTTTTGATATGTCCGTTGCTATAAACAGGGACAATAGTTTCATTTTTCAAAATACGAAGAACAAAACAAAAAATAGAACTACCTCAATGTATAATCCAATTACCATTTAGTTTTTTTTTAAGAATAGCCAATTTAAACCCAGCGAAAAAAATATCCTATCGAATGAAGAACATATTTCAATCCTTTGATTTTGATCTAATTGATAAACAGGAATTTAAAGAGGATTCTGTACGGGAAGAATTAATACATCCGATTTTAAAAGAATTGGGATATTCAGCATCAGGAAAAAACAAAATAATCAGAAGCAAAAAATTAAAAAATCCATTTGTAAAAATTGGTTCAAAAAAAAGAAATATTAGTCAGTATCCAGATTATGTCTTAAAAGTTGGGGAAAATATTACATGGGTATTAGATGCAAAAGCACCAAAAGAAAATATCACAAGTGGTGACAATTTAGAGCAAATTTATAGTTACGCAATACACCCAGAAATAAGAGCAAAATACTTTGCTTTATGCAATGGTAAAGAATTTTCAGTATTCGAAATCGACAAAGCTGACCCAATTTATCATTTCCATTTAAGGGAAATAAATAAGCATTGGAATCACTTTTCAGGAATTCTTTCTCCTAAATCTTTTAAGGGAGGAAAATACCCTAAGAATTCAGAGCCAACACCTGAAGATGAATTTGATTATGTCGGTATTATCCCGCCAAAGGAAATCACGGACATTTCGAAACAAGATGCAAAAAGACATTTTGGGGTTCATGGATATTTTACAAGGCAGGTTTGGAAAGTAGTTCAAGAATATATTCTGACCTTTACCAAGCCCGGTGATGTGGTTTTAGATCCTTTTGGTGGCTCTGGTATAACTCTGATTGAATCAATCGTTACCGGAAGAAAGGGAATAAATATTGATATTAATCCGTTATCAATATTTATTATCAATGCACTTTTGTCACCCATTAAGTTTGAACTATTGGAAGAGGGTTATGACAGAGTAAAAAATAATTTTATAAAACTTAGGCCAAAGTCTAAAAAGGATATTAAAAAGATTTTAAACAAGTACCCCTATCCCAAAGGGGTTGCGTTACCTAAAAATGCAGATGTTCCAACATTGGACAAACTGTTCACAGAAAACCAGCTTGCAGAATTAGCACTATTAAAAGGGTTAATTTTAAAAGAAAAAAGGAAAGCGGTTAAAGAAACCTTAATGCTAATGTTTTCAGGACTGCTGAATAAAATAAACTTAACTTATCATGCTTCAAAAGGCCGGTCCGAGGGTAGAGGCAATAGTGGAATTTTTGCTTATTATAGATATAGGGTTGCTAAAAGCTCCCCACAGTTAGATGTTATGAAAGTTTTTGACTCCAGGTACAGTAAGGTCCTCAAGGCCAAAAAAGAGTTGAGGCCATATATAGATAAGTGGGGATTGTCTGATCAGAAAATTTTGAAAGGCTCAGCGACAAAACTAAAAGGGATAATAGATCAAAGTGTTGACTACATTTATACCGATCCTCCATATGGATCAAAAATTCCTTATTTAGACTTGTCAACCATGTGGAATAGTTGGCTAGATTTACCGGTAAAGAAAAAAGATTTTGAACTCGAAGTTATCGAGGGTGGAGAACTTAAAAAATCTAAAACAGATTATGCAGGCTTATTAAGTCTTTCCTTAAAAGAAATGTACAGGGTTTTAAAGTTTAATAGATGGATGAGCTTTGTTTTTGCTCATAAAGACCCTTCTTATTGGCACTTAATAGTTGAGGCTGCAGAAAAGGAGGGCTTTGAATACGCAGGGGCAATTAAACAAAATAATGGAAAAGTGACATTTAAGAAAAGGCAAAATCCTTTTACTGTTTTATCAGGTCAATTAATTATTAACTTTAAAAAAGTGCAAAATCCAAAATCAATTATGAAAGTTGAAATTGGTTCAGATATTACTGACTTAATAATTGAAAATATCGAGGGGGTAATAGCAAAACATGATGGCGCTACAATCGAGGAAATTAACGATGAAATTGTAATTAAAGGTCTAGAGCTTGGTTTTTTAGACCTTCTAAGTAAAAAATATAGTGATTTAACACCTTTGTTAAGGGATGCATTTGAATTTAGTTCCAAAGATGAAAAATATCACTTACCAACAAATTCAAAATTCAAGGCCAGTATACCTTTAGAAGTGCGGGTAAAATATTACCTTCTCTCCTATTTAAGGCGTATGTTGCATCAAAAGATTGACCCAAACTTAGATGATATAATTCTGGCGGTTATGCCATTGCTTAAGAACGGAAAAACTCCTGAAAATCAAACTATTTTAAAAGTTTTAGAAGATGTGGCTGTGAGAGTAGGAAAAGACAAATGGAGAATTCAGGAGAAAAAACAACATTTTTTTAATTTTTAAACAAACTTTATTGAGCTTTTGATATGTCCGTTGCTGTTAAAGTCAGATTTGCGCCCAGCCCTACAGGGTTTTTGCATATTGGTGGAGTGAGAACCGCATTGTTCAACTGGTTGTTTGCCAGAAACCACGGCGGTAAATTTGTTTTGCGAATTGAAGATACCGATCTTTCTCGTTCTACTGAAGAATCAATCCAGGAAATTCTTGAATCCATGCGCTGGTTGGGATTGGATTGGGATGAAGGTCCTTTCCGGCAAACCGAGCGTCAGGAAATTTATTCGCAAAAGGTTGAGCAATTACTTTCTGCTGGGAAAGCCTATCATTGTTACTGCACACCTGAGGAACTGGATAGAAAACGCAGTGAAGCTCAGAAAGCCGGGCGCAAACCGAAATACGATGGCACTTGTCGCGAGCGTTCAGATTCGCCTGATGGGGTTCCCTCGGTTGTTCGCTTCAAAGCCCCTATCGAAGGAACGGTGGTGGTTGAAGATTTACTACGGGGGAAAGTGGTTTTTGATATTGCTGAGTTGGATGATCTGATTTTGCAGCGAACAGATGGAACGCCCACCTATAATTTTGTGGTGGTGGTCGATGATTCGGAAATGGGCATCACGCATGTCATTCGCGGTGATGACCATTTGTCGAACACGCCGCGTCAATGTTTGTTATACGATGCGCTTGATTTCCTGCGTCCAAAGTTTACACATATATCTATGATTTTAGGGCAGGATAAATCCCGTCTCAGCAAGCGTCACGGTGCTACCTCTGCGTTGGCTTATCGCGACATGGGTTACTTGCCGGATGCGATGATCAACTATCTGGCGCGGTTGGGTTGGTCTCACGGCGATCAGGAAATTTTTTCGCGTGAGGAATTGATAAAGCATTTTTCTTTCGATTCGGTACATACCTCGGCGGCGGTATTTGATGCCGATAAACTGTCGTGGCTCAACGAGCATTACATCAAATCGACTCCGCCAGAAGAGTTGGTGCGGTATTTGGAACCGCATCTGGTAAAGACGGGCGTTTTAGAAAAAGATCATGGCTTGAGTTGGCAGGAAATCGCACGAGTGATCCCTTGTTTGAATAAGAGAGCCAAGACGCTGGTTGAAATGGCAGAGAAGTCGGCTTTCTTTTTCAAGAAGGATGTAGAGTTCGATGAAAAAGCCCGCAGCAAATTTTTGACGGATGAGGCTTTGCCCCTATTGGAAAAGGTGATTGCCGGGCTTTCTGCGTTGGATGATTTTTCCGCTGAGAAAATTGAATCGTTATTCAAAAAGATAGTTGAGGAGGAAGGCGTGAAGCTCGGCAAGCTGGCACAACCCGTTCGCGTTGCTCTGACGGGAACCACAGTGAGTCCGGGTATCTACGATGTCATCCTGCTCCTCGGAAAAGAAGAAACTCTCAAACGTTTGCAGAATGTCATTTAAGTAGCTTGCTCAGTCTTTCTTCTCAGGCATTTCCATCTATCGGTAACTCAATGCGCAAAGGCCGACTCGTCCGCCAAGTCTTAATTAATGTCAACCTGTGGTCAAGAAAAGATTTGACCCCTTTACTTTATTTATGACCCCTTCACTTCATTATGAAAACATATGAACTATATAAACCACTTAGAAATTACACTAGGCAGTTTTGCATTCTTGAATCGCTAAGTGTTATTCGAGCTTATTTTCAATTCTTACAATTTAATCAACCATTCCCAAAAGATATTGAAGTAGGAACTGATTTTTTAATAGCGCAAAAAGGCCCCAACAAAATGGTATTTGAGTGGGAATTGGATGTGTTAGCACGTGAAATAATTATCAATGGAAGGGAAGAAGGTTCTAGTCAGAAAAGCTTGAAAGAATGGAAATATTTTTCAAAAGCCCTACAAAAAATTAAGCATTTAGAAAATTCAATAATAGGTAATACTTCTAACCTAGAAAATAATATATACATCGAATTGCATCGAATAGCACACCGCCAATTTCCTTGGCAAAGCCCGCCAAATAAAGCATTGCTGACTCGATATTATAAGATTTTCAAATATCCTCCTTTGGAGCAACTATTAATTGAAGCTGTTGGATTAAACACGAAGGAGTTGTTTACGCTTGGCCTTGGATTGACAGGTTCATATTTAAAAATTTTTGCATTAACTTACCCGCCTAATATTCAATCATTAAACATCACAAAAGAAAAATACGATCATTTTCTCGCGCACTTTTCACGAAGCTTGGAAGAGATTCAAAGTCTTTTATCTGAATCACAAAAGTATGATTCGGACTTTGCTTATTCTTTTAATCAACTAAGGTTTTTCCCGTTAATTGATGTGGTTTTTAAGGGGAAAAGGTCTCATATTGCACCCATTCCAACTTTTTTATTTTGGCGTCTTACTGATGGTGTTTATTTTGAATTGTGTGGCCTTTCAAAATTTGGGAAATTTTTCGGGGATTCTTTTCAAAAATATGCAGGAGAAGTACTTGAGCAATCAATAAGCTCTTCTCAAAAATTTTACCCTGAAGAGGAATACCATGTTGGTAAAAATAGAAAGGATACAGTTGATTGGATTCTTTATGATGATAAATGCTTGTTATTTATTGAGTGCAAAACAAAAAAGCTTAAAAAAGCTTCAAAAGAATCATTAATGGATACATCTTCTTTAGAAGATGATTTAGGTATAATGGCAGATTCTGTTGTTCAAGTTTATAAACAAATTTATGATTTCAATAATGGTAGATATCCAATAAGCTTTCCTCATCCCATTGAGAAAGTATTCCCAATAGTCTTGACCCTGACAGAGTGGTATGCATTTGGGGAAAAAATAATTGTTGAAATTCTAGACAATAAAATTAATGAAAAACTAAATGATTTAGAAGAAGATTTTGAAGGTTTTTCCGAGGCTTATCCTTATACGATATGCTCAATGAATGATTTTGAAATAGCCACACAAATTATGGCGACAGTGGGAGTCAATCAATTCATGTCTAAGAAGGTAGATGGAGAACATAGAACTTGGACCATGATTACCTACATTTATAAGTATTATGAAAAAGAGATTGCGAATGCTGAACTTATGTTTATGAATGACTTTGAGTCAATTTATCAAGATTTGATTCTTAGAAACTAACAATAATCACGAACAATCGAGGGGTCGTCGAGTCGTCGAGGGGTCAAGTCTTTTCTTGACTACAGGCTTGGAATTATAGTTTGAGCCATTAACTTCCTTAGTCTTTCTTCACCAACATTTCGCCAATATCTTTGACTTGCACGTTCAGATTTTTTGCTTTGACTGCATCTTCCAGCATTAGCACGCAGAAGGGGCAGGAGACGGCAATGGTGTCGGGATTGGTGACCATCAGTTCATCGAGTCGGTGATGGCTCATACGCGTTCCTATATTTTCTTCCAGTAAAAAGCGGGCACCGCCTGCCCCACAGCAGGTGCCGGTTTCTCGGCTTTGTTCGACTTCTTTTATTGAGTCGGGTTTTGTGGAAGCGTTTAAAACTTCTCGTGGTGCTTCATAAATTTCGTTATGTCGGCCGAGGTAACAGGAATCGTGGAACACAACATTTTCTTCTGCTTTTTGTTGTGGAACAATCTTTCCTTCTTTTATCAGTTTTTGTAAAAGCTCAGAGTGGTGAATCACTTCCAGTGTGGCCCCGAATTCAGGATATTCGTTTTTTAATGAGTTGAGGCAATGCGGACAATGTGTCACCACTTTTCGCACACCCTGTTCTTTGAAAGTTTCTGCATTTGCGCTCGCCAGCATATCGAACAGATATTCGTTGCCAGCACGGCGTGCAGGGTCGCCGGTGCAACCTTCATCATTTCCCAGAATGGAAAACTCGACCCCTGCTTCTTTGAAAGTTTGCACCACCGCCTCGGAAATTTTTTTACCGCGTGAATCAAACGAACCATTACAGCCGACAAAATAAAGATACTCTGTAGGTTTGGTTTTGTCCCAGATGGGGATGCCCAGGTCTTTAGCCCAATCGGACCGCGAAGCTTTTGGAAAGCCCCAGGGATTAGACTGTGTCTCCAGTGATTTAAATGCGGTGGTAAATTCTTTCGGATAACGGTCTTCATTCAAAACCAGTCCGCGTCTGAGGTCAATGATCTTATCCACATACTCGATCATCACCGGACAAGCGGCTTCGCAGGCTCCGCAAGTGGTGCAGGACCAGAGGACTTCATCATCAATGACGCTACCCACCATATCGGTGCTGTTGAGCTGATCGCGCAGGTCAACGGTCAATTGCTGAGGCGATAGAGGTTTGCCGGTTGCCCACGCCGGGCAGGCACGGTCGCAACGACCGCATTGCGTGCAGGTGTGAAGGTCGAGAATTTGTTTCCAGTTAAAGTCCTTGCTGTTTGTCACGCCGAACGATTCTTCCTCTTCAAAATCAATGCGGCTTAAATTATTGCCAAGGTTGGAAAAAAATACGTTTGGGATCGAGGTCAGTATATGGAAATGCTTGCTGCGCGGTAGAAGGATTAAAAAAAACAGGATCGATGAGGTATGCAGCCAATAAGCCAGACTGTGAAGATTGCCCAGAATGTTTTCTCCAAATATCTCGAATGCAGGAGCTAAAACCATTCCTATGGGACCGGAATGACCTTCTGAGTGAAGTGCTAGAAAAGTCGAGTCAAATAATACATCGCTGGCCATGATCGCAAGGATCAATAGCAGGATGAGCAAGCCCTCTCCTGATAACGTCAGGCGTTGCGGTTTTAGCACCAACCTCCGGTAAAGAGCGAAAAAAACCGCTAGTCCAACGAGAAGCACAGCTGCGTCTTTGACCCATGCGTAGGCCATAAAAATCGCATTGCCTGCAGGGAAAGAAAAATCTGTTTCGGGAAAAAACCCGATTAAAAAGAATTCAGCTGCACGAAAAAGCAGAATCAGGAATCCCCAGAATATCAAGGCATGCATCCATCCGGCTCCTTTTTCCTGCATCAATTTGCTTTGGCCGAAGGCAATTTTCAGAGTTAGAACTATTCTTTCAAAAACTCGGTCGCATCTTTCGGCGGATCGGGCATTCCATAGAAGTTTTAATTTAGGCCAGATCGCCACTAAAAAAAGGGTCAGTGCGAGAAAGCAAAGGGCTGCCAGCAGTAGAGGCTGGGATTGTGGTGAGGTCCATTCCAGGGCGCGATTCAGGTTTGAGGTCATTTAAGTACTAAACTTTAAGGTAGCGGAATAGTTAGCTTATTATTTTTATTCGAGAATATCTATTTTATTCCAAGACGGGATACTATATAATAGTAAATGAGGGATTTCTCCCATTTTTTAGGAGTACTACTTTGTTAAATATTTATCGATTTAGTATTGAGGTTCTGGCACTTTTGATTTTTTGTGGCCTGATGTTGTCCCAAGCCTCAGCGGTTCCTTTGGAAAATGCATTGGATGAAGGTCAGGCTAAAAGTCACTTGGGGATGAATCGTCCATGGGATGAGGCTCCTCCTGTCTATTATGATCTCAATCCTCATATGACAGATGGCATCAACGAGCCGCATCCATTGCCTGCTTATATCAAGCGAGATACTTATAATCAATTGTTGACTATTGAGCCAGCGAATCAAGTTCAAAGTAAAATATTTAATCAGGAACTTTTTAAAAAACTTCAGAGAATCGGTGTTTTGGGATTTGAAAACAAGACTTTTGCACCGTTTGAGGATAGATCTGCGGGAGAGGTGGTTTCTCAACAGGCTTATCAGGAGCTGAAGGTGAACAAAAAATATTCCAATATCATTCCTCCGCAGATGATGGAGGATGCACGTTTTAAAATAATCAAGACCCCTGGCGTGAATGTATCTCAAAAACAGGAAAACCCTGATAATGAGTTGACGTTGGTTTCGACAGATGCGGTAGATGCTATTATGGTTGGCACAGTTACAAAATATTCCAACCAATATCGGGACCGGCGTGGAAAAATTCAAAAAAGCGTTGCCAGCGGACTGGAATTTACGGTATTTTTGGTGAACCCTCGCACTCAGGAGGCCATCTGGGGAGCCCGGTTTGTGGGGAGTCAAAAGCCAGGTTTGCAAAATTTTAGCAACAATAAAAGAGGTTGGCTGAATAAAGAAGCCTTCACCCGAGCGGCTATGAAATATGTTCTGAAGGAATTTCCAAACAGAGACTGATAAATTATTTTAATCTACCTTATGAATTCATCTTTTGATAAATCGCTTGAGTCTGAGACGGATAAGAAGCGCAAACTTTGGCGTAAACTTTTTATAATCAATTTATGTGTTTCCCTTGTTCTGATAGCCGCATTCTGGTTGCCCCAGAAGCTGGTGGGATTGCAAAACTTCCTTGATTCTCCCAGTGTAGATATTCCGGGTGAAGGGAAAGTAGCAAAAAAAGAAAAGAAAAACCCAGCGTTTGCACCGCTGGTGCAACTTGCAAACTTGCTGAACACCAAGGTGGCCACGGTGAATGCCTCTTCTGAGAAAGAGTATGTTTATTTTGATTTTTCAAGTGGGGAACCTGTAAAAATTCATGACCCGTCCTCTCTGGAGTGGGATCTTGCATTTCGACGAAGTAAGGTTATATCGAATGGAGGCGCATCCAGTAAGATGGGGCAAGCAGGCTTGATAGACTTGGGTTCAATAGGTTTTGATACGGTAACAGAAGTGCCAACGGAAAATTATGTTGTTGATGTTAGCACTCGTACAGACACGGAAAACTCAGTTTTGTTGAAACCGTACAACTACAATTATTTTACACACAAACTCAAGCCTAAGAAAAACGTCTACGCGGCACGTACCGCAGACAATAAGTTTGCCAAGTTTCAGTTTTTAAACTTTTATTGTGATAATAAGGAAGTAGGGTGCGTAACAATTCGCTATGTTTACCAGAAAAATGGCACCAACAACTTTTTAAAATCAGCGGGAGATTTGTCAACCGCATCAGTTAATATCGTGCCTGTTGCAGAATCTGCGACTTCGTTTTAAGTTCCCCCTTCCAGACACCCGTATTTTTTGATAGATATAAGGCTCGCGTTTCTTTTGTAAAAGTAAGATAAATCAGCAACTAAACATGAAGATTTGGAGAAGATAAGAATGCCTACTATGAAGGGACTATTGTTTAATCAATTCGCAGCAGAAGGTCTTAACTCGCTAGTGGAGGAGATGCAGTCAAAATATACAACCAAAAAAGGACGTCGTTTCAACCACAACAATGTTACTTATGAGGTTAGTCGGCCTTCGCTTAATGAGGGAGTGATCGAATACGAAATAAGTTCAAAAATCCCTGAAAATGAAATTAAGGGATCCAAAGAGATGCAAACTTATTTTACACAGATCAAAAAAATTCTTTCGAAGGGCAAGCCTAAACCTGAATCCATTGAAATGGAAAACATTGTTTGGGATTCCAAAAAGAATACAGAAAAAAAACGCGACTATGTGAAGCTTCTTTACAAGCTCCCTTTGGACGACCTGTTTGACGATAAAGTGGTCGCCAAACGACATGAAAGCATCCTTGCGGGTAAGGAAGAGGCTGATGTCCCTCATTCGGCAAGTGCCTTCACAATGGCAGGAAACGTTGTTCTTGCAGATGTTCGCAATACCATGCAAAGTATTGGCAGGGCTAATGTGGATAACCTTATTGATGCGAATAAACAGGTAAAAGCTGCATTGAAGAATTAGGGGTTAACCATGGGGAATATTCGCTATTTTTTAGGCCGCACACTGCAACTTGTGGGACTGGCTACTATTTCCTTGGTGGTCTTCATGTTTTTTACCCAGATGACTATGGAGCCGCTTTTGAGGTGGTCGCTTCTGGGTGCATCCGAGTTTTATGGTGGCACTTGGCTTTTAGGTAAAGAAGGGCAAACCTGAAAGCCCGAATTGTTGATCAAACCTGCCCGATAGACTTTTTCCATCCTGTCGAAATGGATTCTCTATGAAAACACTTCTCGCTGAACCTGGCTTTTTGGCCCCTTCGGGTACGATAGGAGCCGATGTCAGCTATATTTTGGCCGTTGTTTTCACGGTTCTGTTCCTGATTGCATGGGGAATGGCTAAAAAAGCTCAAGGCACACGTCACCATAAGCTGATATTGGTCTCCATGGTGTCGATGATTGTCTATTTCGTAGGATATTATTATGCCCGTTCTCTGGGTGTTTTATCTTTTGAAGGCAGAGAAGGGTTTGGCGGCCCGGACGATGTCTACGAAAATGTGTTTATTCCTGTGTTGACCACTCATCTTATTCTCGTGGTGTTAGGGCTGATCTTTGCCTTTTATATGCTTTCACAAGGATTCAGAGCCAGCAAGCGTGTGGATGGGGAATACCTTCTTAATGAAGGAGAATTAAAGATCAGCCCTGGAAAATTTAAAATCGTAATGCTGACGATTTTTGGGTGCTGGGCTATTGTTCAGGTTTTGCTATTAGCGACTCGAGGAAACCCTATGGGAGCCAGTATAGCTTATGCCCTGATTTTCGGAACTGTGGCTCTGGTGGTCAGTCTGGAAAAGTTGATTGAAAAGCTATTGCCCGATGGAGCAAAGCGACATAAGGTGCTAGGCCGGGTGACTATGGTTATTTTTGCCATGATTCTGATAACCAGTACGGCGACTTATATTATGCTTTATTTTGTTTACCCGCTAAAATCCTGATTAGGAACACCACTAATTTTTTGGGATAGCGGGTAGGGTGGGTAGGGATTGAAAGGCGGAAAATTCTTTAATTTAAGGGGTTTTACACTTGACACCCCTCAAATTTCCTGATAAATTTTGCGGAATTATATGACTTCGAAGTACATAAGAAGGAGGTATAAGGCGGTCAAGGCATTAACGCCAAGGCCGATGTAAACGATGGTATCGAAAATTTTCCCGTCTTTGCTGGCCATAAAAATCCTCTAGGGTGAAAATAGTTCTTTGTTAAAAAAGAGATATACCCTATCATTCACTTTTTAAAGCTGTCAAGATTAAACTGGTATTAAATTTTTCCGGAGCAAACAATGGACTTAGAAAAAATTAAGGAAAAGGCAGGACCCCTGATTTATATTGGAACCGTAGTTTTTTGTCTTTGGTTCTTTTATTGGTTTGCATCCGTTTGGCGCTAATTTATTGGACAGAGTCTTAATTCTATCTTAGGGGGAGTTTAACGAAATATGAATGATTTTACGGCAGACGAACAGAAAAAGTTTATCACAGCAAAATCAATTATCTGGTTCATAATTGCTCTTGTATGTATGGGCGGTTATTACTTTTTGATCAATATCGGGTTGATGAAAGTACAAGGACTGGACTTCTTTTATTTATGGAGCAGTGGTTCTGGTCGCTAAAGCCCGATTAGAAACAAATTAAAAATGACAAGCTTTAGGGTTTGTCATTTTTTTTGCCTTTTTTAAAACACTTCAACCTGTCAAGCTATGAAGGGTAAACCCGCCTGCCGCATTTTGCTTTTCCGCCACGGTGAAACTGCAAATTCAAAAGAAGTTTGCTTCAATGGTCACTATGATGTGGGACTCTCAAAGAGAGGCCAGAAACAGTTCCGGCATTGGGCGGAAATTTTAAAACAGAAAACCTTCAAGGCAATTTACTCCAGCGATTTGCAACGAACTCGCAACAGTGCTCAATTTGTCGCACAACAACACGGGCTGGAACCTGTACCTTATTCTGAATTGCGGGAACTTTCTTTTGGAATATGGGAGGGAATGAGTGTCTCGGAAGTAGAACGCACCTATCCAGGGCAAATGAAAGAGCGAATGGAAAGTGTCGCAACCTTCCAGTCCGATGGTGGCGAAACCTATCCGCAACTCCAGGCCCGGGTGATTCCTAAATTCGAGGAAATTGTAGCCCGTCACCCGAATGACCAGATAGTCATGGTATGTCACGGCGGTGTTAACCGTGTCATCCTTGGACACTTGCTGGGTATTCCTATAGATAAAATTTTCCGCATTCACCAAGACTATGCGGCCCTGAATATCATTCAATATTACGATCAGGAGCCGGTCGTTGAGTATATTGGTAACGCAGAGTTATTCTCCCCTGAAAAAGATGAAATTAAAACTGCCATTCAGTAAAGGAGCTTTTCCTGTATCGTCAAACCGGAAAAGCGATATCCTTCGACAAGCTAGGGAGATTAAGTTTGAGTTTTCTTATTAAAATAAAAAATGCAGATGTTTATGTGGGAGGGAACAAGGTTTTAAAATCCTTAACCTGGTCCATGGGCGAAAAGGAAAACTGGGCGATTATCGGAAATAACGGTTCGGGTAAGACCACTTTTATGAAGCTGATTTTTGGCGATCTCATCCCGGTATACGGAGGCGAAGTGCAATGGTTTGGCAACAAAGAGCGCATGCCACTTGCCGAAGTGAGGGATAAGATAGGTTATGTCTCGGCAGAATACCAAACGAATTATGATCGCCCGGCACTCGGATGGGAAGTGGTGGCTTCTGGGCATTTTTCTTCCATCGGTCTGCATGAAGAGGTCACCGAAAAACAAAAAGAGGCGGCCTTCAACTCCATGAATTACCTCGGCATCGAATATTTAAGCCAGACTCCCTATCGCAATATGTCTTATGGAGAGGCAAGACGAGTTCTTCTGGCCCGCGCCATGGTTCACCGCACCCGCTTAATGATCCTTGATGAACCTTGTGCAGGATTGGATATCCCCGCTCGCGAAAACTTCTTGGAAGCCCTGGAAAAGTTGTCACGCAAACGAACACGCATGATCTATGTTACGCACCGTATCGAAGAGATCATGCCCTGTTTCACCCACGTCCTCTATCTGAAAAATGGCAAAGTTTTTAAACAAGGTAGAAAAGAAGCCATGATGAATTCAAAAACCCTTTCTAATGCACTCAACTACCCTCTCACCATCCAACAAAGCTCCAATCGCTACTACGCAGCGAGTCGCCAATAAGTCGGTATCTGCCAGTGTGACGCTGGGTTCCAAAGGTCGATACCCATAAAGCGAAACAATTATCAGTGTCCTTTTAGATTGAGATTTGTGATAATATCCTGTTTATATCATTGGGAGAATTTGAGTATGAGAGTTGTGGTTTTACTAGCGGTATTTCTATTAGCAGGACTGGCATCAAATGCATGGTCGTTGGATGCAGAGCAATGGTTTATCGAAGGCAACCGATTCAGCTCAGAGGGGAAATTTGAGGAAGCGGCCAGGGCTTACCAAAAATCTATAGACCAGAATCCGCTAGCACCGGTGGCTCATTATAATCTGGGGATAGCCTATAAAAATCTGCGGCAACTGGATAAAGCTGTAAAATCTCTTCAAAAAGCAGTAGAGCTGGCACCTGCTAACCTGGATATTCGTCTCACGTTGGGGAATGTTTATAATATGCAAGAGTGCTGGAAAGATGCTATTGGCCAGCTCAATATAGTCGTTCACCGGCAACAAAATGATGCTCAGGCGCATGGCAACCTCGGTTGGGCTTATTACAATTATAAAGACGGGCCTCCCTTCAAACAGATGGTGATTTTGAATCTTTCCAAAGCTGTGGAATTGTTTGGACAGCAGAACCAATTGAAGGCGGCAGAGTCGACACGAAAAATGCTGGAGGAAGCTAAGTTGAAATTTGGCTATCAGGCAGCCACACCTTAATTAGAATCAACTATTTTTAAAATGGGAAACTCGATAAAAGTCAGAACAACACGTAACGAAGGCACCTTAATGTTTGCGGTCAAGGACGCATTATTACCCTACGGTAAAAGCATCCCCGTTTCACAACCTGGGGTAGCGAAACTGCACCCTGTAGCTGATGCCTTGATGGCTGTGCCAGGAGTGGACAGTGTCTGGATCATGGGCAACGAAATCATGGTCACGAAAAAAGTGGATGAAAGATGGGCCACTGTGAAGTCTCGTGTTATTGAAGCCATTCGAAAAACTCAGGCAAATTCATAAAAAACTTTTTATTCTGGGGAAATTATATGAAGTTTCCCAAAGTACTTTTCTTGATTAAGCTATTCCAACGAAGGTATGAAAACGGGGGGGAGGAGCCTTTTAAAATCAATATGTTATAAGGTTGCCTGGCATATTGAGCAAGGAAGATGCTTAAGTTTAAATATTTTCAAGATGGGACTTGGGGTTCTGCTTTTGCTGACTTTCGCATCTTCAGCTTTTGCTGTTGATGAGAAACAGAAAACGGATAGCGGGATTTTAATGCAGGAGGTATCGATCATTGGCTCCAAGTCTAATGTAAAGGATATAGCCGGTTCCGCAGCCTATCTGGACATGCAGGATATTCGCCAGCATGGCGTGGACGATGTCAACCGCATTTTAAGGCGGGTTCCAGGGGTGAACCTGCGTGAGGAAGACGGTTTCGGTTTGTTCCCCAATATTTCCTTGCGTGGTGTCGATTCTGCGCGTAGTTCGAAGGTAACTATCATGGAGGATGGGATTTTAACCGCTCCCGCTCCCTATTCCGCCCCTTCCGCTTATTATTCACCAACGACCGGCAGGATGTCAGGAATCGAAATCC
>WASW01072709.1_pt1 | contig 28430 bp, 26 predicted proteins | sample 5698521 | NCBI WGS metagenome assembly WASW01 (sample SAMN11175560, study PRJNA528189) | sponge metagenome | isolation source: marine sponge | host: Leucetta | place: Antarctica: Western Antarctic Peninsula, King George Island | collected 2013-01
AACGGCTGGCTCGAAACTACCTGTCCATGCTACAACTGGCAGCCACCGTGATTTGGCTTAGATGATTGAGAACGCCCCCTAGTGCACTGTTAAATTGTTTAAGAAACGTAACCCAGTTTCTGGTCGGCGTTAATCTCACCTTATAACCAATCGACTCAAAACCATTTTCCGAAAACGCCAGCGCGCCGGGTTGATATCCCCCCGCGGACTGACGCATGGTCCAGCGGCCGACATGGTGGTCAAGCACACCCGCCGTCACCCTTTTAAGAGCCACCAATTTGAGAAGTGTATCGAACGACCTGGTATCAATGCGCTGAAACTCTCCATTGGCAAACCGCGCTTCCAACGATGGGTATAAAAAGTCCTTCATCGTCGCCAGAGACCCACCGGCCAGTATGTCGGAATTGACCCCCGATATCGGGTTATCGCGCCGGTATACGAGATGGTCCTCGGCCACCAGTATGGCGTCAGTCCATACGAACGCGCCGGGGTTTTCAACCCATTCCGATGCCGTAGGATGGCCATCAACGGTTCCGACTTCAAGTTCCCGGGTTATCCGTTTTTCAGGCAATGATTTTTTGGTGACGGCATAACCGACTTGACCGGCAACTGTTTCAAAAACATCAAAGAGAATACCGCTTCGACCGTCCTCGTCGTGCATCACATAGGGCGGGTATGCAATTGCCGGGAAAGCAAATATAATTTCACCCTTAGAGGTGCCCGAATCGGCTGGACGTGGGAAAAATAGGCACAGAACCAAGAACAAAGCCGCACTACAATTCGGCGTTCTACTGATAGTCATCATCGAGCTCCGTCAACTCTGCTCCATGTTTGAGGCGCCAAAAGCCGCGCATGCAATTTATGCGTGATGACGACTGTACACCACTGGGCAAGAGTCCGTATAGCGTTGATTGTTAACAATCGTTCAGCCTTTGGGACCACTCAATAACCATGCCCGCCAGCAATGCTGGTTCAAATATCCTTACCCAAGTTCGAAACTGCTGATCCCGAAGGTTCGATCCAGCATGGGCAGATCCGGCTTGCCATTGGCATACATGCGGGCGGTCTCGAATACCGGCTCAAATCCGTATTTTTTGGCGAGGTCGACAGCCGCGGCATTCACATCAGGCGGGTCGAAGTAGAGGGTTTTACCCTTCACTCCCATCGCCATGGCCTGAAACATTCTGTCCGCCGCGTCCGCCGTATCGGCGAATAATGGACCGATTTTTAAACCGTCAACCGCAGGCCGAATAACACCATAACCGCTAACCTCTCCAGAGACATCCAAATGAACCACGCATTGGTGACTTACGGCCGTGATCCAATGCCGGGTAAAACCATCCCGACGATCAGCAAAAAATACCCGGTCATAGGCAATCACCTTATCAATCAGGTCCGTCTGATCGGCGGTGACGTGAACCACGTTTTCGGGCAATGTTGTTCCGGCTGTAGTAACCTGTCCGGCATACCGGACATTGTTCTGGACCAGGGAAAATCCGGAACGAATATAATTTTCCTGTTGGTCAACAACACCATCTAGGCCAATTGTCCGCCCTTCCAGTTGCGTCATTGCCGCGTTCCAGATCTGGATGCCATATCCTTTGCCGCGGAAATCCGCTTTGACGATATAGAAACCGACAAATCCAAAATTTTCACCGTAACGCACGGCGGAAATACAGGCAATCGGTGCACCATTTAATCGGCCGATCAGGAACCCGCCCGGATCGGCGGAATAAAATGCAGCAGCATCATCGATGCCGGGATTCCATCCCTCCGCCGCAGCCCAAGAAACCATCAGGTCAAGATCATCCCGGCTGGCGGTATCAATTTGATAGTTTACTGACATCATTTTTTTTCCCCAATGCGGTCGAGCGGCACATACCGAAAAAACAAAACCCGCGCCGCGCCGTAGGATCGCTCGTCCAGAAGCGTAAATTGCCGCGGCGGATCAAGCGACTCTGTGGCCGCCACCTCGACCACAACAACTGATCCAACCCCGATCCAGCCCTGATTAGCGAGCGTTAATAAAGCCGGGCCCGTCAAATTTTGCCCGTAGGGCGCGTCGAGAAAGGTCAACTGGCACGGTGCTTTGGCTGCCAGTGGCGGCGGGCCCAGGCGGCGGGCATCAATTTTCAGCAACGTCACCGCGCGCCATACGCCGATGGTTCCTGCATTTTCCTTGGTTAGCGCCAACGATTTGGCGTCATTGTCAATAAACGTGGCGTGCGCTGCGTCGCGTGACAGGGCCTCAAGACCAAGCGCGCCGGTGCCGCAAAACAGATCAAGTACACTGATGCCCACCAGGTCAAAATCATCGATACCATGGGCCAGAATATTAAACACCGACTCGCGCGCACGATCAGACGTTGGCCGCACATCACGGCCCGCCGGGGCCTTCAGCGTACGCCCGCGGTGCTGGCCCCCTACTATTCTCATAAGGCAATTCTCATCGGGAAATTCTCATGGGGCTATTTTCATAGGCTGGGCCTTACCGCCTTGGTTTTCCGTATCGCGGCAACGCTGTATCAACTTTTAAGGTCTGGCGAAGGATTTTGGGCGGCGTTTCAATCACCCCGCCGCGCACCAAGGTGCCCAATTCAAACGGGCCGAAGGCGGTCCGAATCAGGCGATTAACACTAAGGCCAAGGGCTTCCATCACGCGGCGGATTTCCCGGTTTTTACCTTCGCGCAGAGTGATCGACAACCACGCATTATGTCCAGTTGTCTGCTCAAGCGACGCGTCGATTCCGGCATAGTGAATGCCGTCGACGGTGATGCCCTTTTTCAGGCTTGCAAGGCGCCGCTCGTCAACCCGGCCATGGACGCGGACCCGGTATTGGCGTGTCCACTCCATTTCCGGCAATTCCAGCCGCCGCGACAGCTCACCATCATTGGTCAGCAGCAGCAGCCCTTCTGAATTGAGATCAAGGCGGCCGACCGTCAAAACCCTCGGCAACTCTTTCGGCAGGCGTTCAAACACCGTCGGGCGCCCTTCCGGATCCTTGTTGGTGGTCACCAGTCCGGGTGGTTTATGATACCGCCAGAGGCGAGTCTGTTCTGCGTTTGGCAGGGGTTTGCCATCGACCAGAACTTGATCGGATGCCGTGACCGTCAAGGCGGGGCTATCAAGCACCGTGCCGTTCACCGAAACCCGCCCAGCCTCAATCCACCGTTCGGCTTCGCGCCGCGAACATAGTCCGGCGCGGGCAACGACCTTGGCAATCCGATCACCTTTGTTTTCCGTCATAACACCACCCTCAGCTATTGGTGGGCTAATCTAGGGACCGGGCCGCGGTTGAGCAAGCACAGCTCTTGACCCGCACCATCCCGGCGGGCACGCTGCAGTTTATGCCGGATAACAAGACAGACCATATGGACCATGCACTGGACGAGGCCTGCGCCGCCGCATCACGCGGCGAAGTGCCGGTTGGTGCCGTTCTGGTCGACAGCTCATCCGGGGATATCGTTGCCCAAAGCGGCAACCGAACAGAAGAGTTAAACGACCCGACGGCTCATGCCGAAGTATTGGTGATCCGGCAGGGCGGAAAAATTTTGGGCTCTCCCCGACTTGCGTTCTGCGATCTTTTTGTCACGCTGGAACCCTGCCCGATGTGCGCCGCGGCAATCTCGTTTGCCCGGATCCGACGATTGCATTTCGGCGCGTACGATCCAAAAAGCGGCGGTGTTGACCATGGTCCCAAAATTTTCGGCCAGCCGACATGTCACCACAAACCGGAGGTTACCGGCGGACACCGGGAGCGCGAGGCAGCAGCGCTTTTAAAATCGTTCTTTGCTGAGCGCCGCGGGACCGATTAATCACTTTTCTGTAAGTAAATCACCCTATAGGCCAGCGCGACAAAGACACTACCTCCGACAATATTGCCGATGGTCACCGGGATCAGATTGTTAATGAACCCAGCTACCGTCACGCCATCAACACCTGCGAACAGCGCCAGCGGAATAAAATACATGTTGGCGACCGAATGCTCGAACCCGAGGGCAACAAAGGCCGAAATGGGAAAGATGATGGCAAGTATTTTACCCGATACATGATGCGCTGCAAAACTGAGCCAGCCGGCGAGGCAAACCAGCGTATTGCATAACATGCCGCGTAGGAATGCCTCCAGGTAAGGAATGTTTATTTTGCCCTGTGCAATCGCCGCTGCCGTTTTCTCCGCGCTGCCGCCGCCAAGGTCAAGAGCACCTGCAAGATATGCGATATAGGCCGTGCCAACCGCGCCGATGAAATTGCCGATATAAACCAGTGACCAGTTTCTAAATAATAACCCCGTGCTGACTTTTTTGTCCGCCCAGACCATGACGATCAGGTTATTTCCCGTGAACAATTCCGCGCCGCCGATGACAACCAGAATAAGCCCAAGCGAAAATGCAGCGCCGCCTAGCAATCGGCTGGGCCCGAACCCGAACCCGTGATTGGTCATGACAACCGTGTAAAACATTGCCCCGAAACTGATGAACACGCCGGCGAGAATACCAAGGGCCAAGGTTTGCGTGATCGTTAAGCCCGCTTTCGAACGCCGGCCCCTTCAATCAGGGTCGCGATCTAGGCCGGTGCATAGGCATCGATTGTAGGGGCGTTTAGCGTTGGTTACTCATCCATGGCAGCCCCCTATTCCAGCATGAAACAGATATTGTTTCAGTTATGCCCGCTGATTTTGGCGTGCAATGGTTTGCTGTCTTCAAACTGTTTTTTCTGCGCGTCGTTGGCCGGGCTCTGATGGATAGTTTTCCACTCATCATAGGGCATGCCGTAGATCACTTCGCGGGCCTGATCGTAGTTCATATCAATGTCATTGTCTTTGGCCGCCGCCATATACCACTTCGACAGGCAATTGCGGCAAAATCCGGCGAGGTTCATTAAATCTATATTCTGAACATCTTTGCGGTTCTGCAAATGTTCAACAAGCCCGCGAAAGGCGGCGGCTTCAAGTTCTACGCGTGTCTGGTCATCCATTTTAGTCATCCAAGTCGTTGTGATTTATTATCATATAGGGCGCTATTTAACTGCGCGCCAGCCGATGTCACTGCGGCAGAACCCTTCCGGCCAGTCTATTTTTGTAGTTGCTTTATAAGCCTGCTTTTGTGCCGCCTTTATGCTTTTCGCCAACGCCGTGACGCCAAGAACCCGCCCGCCATTGGCAAGCACCCGCTCTCCGTCAGTTTTGGTTCCGGCATGAAACACTGAAACCCCGTCCAGTTCTTCGGCATCTTTAATGCCTTTGATCTCGGTGCCTTTTTCGTAATAACCCGGATACCCCTCCGCCGCTAAAACAACCGTCAACGCCGCTTCGTCGTGCCAGGCGAGTTTAACTTTATCGAGGGTACCTGTCGCCGCCGCGTACAGCAAATCAAGCGCGTCCGATTTAAGGCGTTTCATCAATACCTGACATTCCGGGTCACCAAAACGGCAGTTGTATTCAATCAACCGTGGCCCGGTATCGGTAATCATCAGGCCGGCAAACAGCACCCCGCTGAACGGCCGCCCTTCCGATGCCATGCCTTTAATTGTCGGCGTGATGATTTCGTCCATAATTCGCGCGGCCATCGCCGGATCCACTACCGGCGCTGGGGAATATGCCCCCATACCGCCCGTATTAGGGCCTTCATCACCGTCATAAGCCGCTTTATGATCCTGCGCTGCGGCCAGTGGTACGGCGTGTTCGCCATCAACAATGGCAAAAAAACTGGCTTCTTCACCGGTCATATACTCTTCAATTACAACTTCGCCGCCCGCCTCGCCAAATGCCTCCTCGATCATAATATGATCGATCGCCGCGTAGGCTTCATTTTCATTACGGCAGAGAATAACGCCTTTACCGGCAGCCAAACCATCGGCCTTGACGACAATCGGCGCGCCATGGGCGCGAATATATTCTTTTGCTGCGTCCGGCTCATCGAAGCGCTGATAATCGGCGGTTGGAATATAATACTTTGCGCAAAGATCTTTCATCGCGCCTTTAGAGCCTTCAATTTCCGCCGCGGCTTCGCTTGGGCCAAAAGTTTTTATGCCCGCGCCCGTCAATCGGTCGGCAAGACCGGCGACCAACGGCGCTTCCGGGCCGATCACCACCAGATCTACTTTTTCCTGCATCGCCAGTTCAACGATGGCATCCAGATCGTCGCTGCCAACATCAATACAGCGCGCCACGTTGGCGATCCCTGCGTTGCCCGGCGCACACAGGAGTTCCTTGCATTTGGGCGATTTTGCAATCGCCCAACACAATGCATGTTCTCGGCCACCAGAACCAACCACCAGAACTTTCATGTGCAAACCTTTTTTCTTCGTACTCGGAATGATTTGAGGGCTTGTTTCACCAACCCAAAATGTATCATACATAGTGCAATTATGATGAACGATCCGTCCAGCGCAAATCCGCCGTCGAACGTGCCAATTTTTTCCGTTGGCGAGATTTCTACGGCGCTCAAAGTCACCGTCGAGGAGACGTTTGACCGGGTTCGTGTGCGCGGCGAAATATCAGGGTTTAAACGCGCCGCCTCGGGGCACCTGTATTTTAAACTTAAAGATGATGCCGCGGTTCTCGACGGCATTTGCTGGAAAGGCACCGCAGCGCGGCTCAACCTGCAACCCGAAGACGGGATGGAGGTCATCGCCACCGGACGCCTGACCACCTATGGGGCGCGGTCCTCCTATCAGATGGTCGTCGAAACCATGGAACTGGCGGGCGAAGGCGCGCTGCTTAAAATGCTGGAAGACCGGCGCAAAAAACTTGCCAGCGAGGGCCTGTTTGATGCGGACCGCAAACAGGCGCTGCCGTACCTGCCGGAAACCATTGGCGTCATCACCTCACCAACCGGGGCGGTCATTCGCGATATCCTGCACCGCCTTGACGACCGGTTTGGCCGCCATGTGCTGTTGTGGCCCGTGCTTGTGCAGGGTAATTCTGCCGCAGATCAGGTCTCAAAAGCGATTGCGGGGTTTAACGCCCTGCCGGAAGGCGGCACAATACCGCGCCCTGATCTGATAATTGTTGCCCGCGGCGGCGGCAGTCTTGAGGATTTGTGGGCCTTTAATGAAGAAAATGTCGTCCGCGCCGTAGCTGGTAGCGTTATCCCCGTGATCTCCGCCGTTGGCCATGAAACCGATACAACCCTGATTGATTATGCATCCGACCGGCGCGCACCAACGCCAACCGCCGCCGCGGAAATCGCCGTTCCGGTGCGCAGCGAGTTGGCGGCTCAGGTGATGGATGACGGCGCGCGTATGGCAAGCGCCATGAGCCGCCTGCTCAGCGAAAACCGGCTTCACTTACGCAGCGCCGCCCGCGGCCTGCCCAATCTCAATCGACTGCTTGGCGACAGCGTCCAGCGGCTTGATGATTGGGGCGAGAGGCTTGGTAATGCGCTTCAGTCCGGCGTTGCCGCAAAACGCGGGTCGTTGGCTGAAATTGGCGGGCAACTGCGTAAACCCGATCACCTCATTCGCCGCGGACAGGAAAAACTGACCTCAGAAGTGCGCGCGCTTGGGCAAGCCGGCCGGGCCATGCTGAAAGAAAAGACCGCAGACTTTTCCCGCCTGTCGGAATTGCTGGAAAGTTATTCTTATGCCCGGGTGCTCGACCGCGGATTTGTTTTGGTTCGCGATGCCAATGATCAACCGGTAATGTCAGGGGCGGCGCTTGGTGCGGGAGATGCCGTCAACGTAACCTTTAGGGACGGCGAACGGGCGATGATGGTAACCGATGGCGCAGCCGGGAAAATGAAACCCAAACCGGCCGCGGCAAAACCCAAAAAAAAATCAGACGAAGATCAGGGTACGTTACTGTGAAACGGCCGGCGTCAATGATCATAGCGGTGATCTCTTACGCTTTGGCGGGTTTCCCCTTGCCGGCCATAGCACAAGAGTCCCTCAGCTTCGAAGGGCATTTTATCCAGGGCGGTCTGGTGTTCGGACAAACCCTGCCCGGGGCGATTGTTAAGCACGGCAAACGCACCGCCCGGGTGTCAGGCCGCGGTGTGTTTATTCTCGGATTTGACCGCGACGCCAAAACCAATGATCAGATCTTGGTTCAGTTGCCGGACGGCAAAACCATCACGCACCCTATGATCATCAAACAACAGACGTACAAAACCAGCCGTATCGATGGCCTGCCGGGCCGCAAGGTAACGCCAAAACCGGAAGATCTGAAACGGATCAGGGGCGATAACACCAAAATCGGTGCGGTTCGCCGCCTCAATTCTGATGTATCTGGTTTCCTGTCCGGTTTCATCTGGCCGGTTAAAGGCCGCTTGTCCGGCGTGTTCGGGAGCCAGCGTATTCTTAACGGCAAACCGCGCCGCCCCCACAACGGCGTTGATATCGCCGCCAAACAGGGAACGCCGGTGCTGGCAACTGCGAGCGGCACGGTCGCACTGGTTCACGAGGACATGTTCTTTTCCGGCAAAACTGTGATGATTGATCACGGTCATGGCCTGTCGTCGGTCTATATCCACATGAATACGATAACGGTGGCCGAGGGAAGCGTGGTCCAGCAGGGCGCGCAGATCGGCACCGTCGGTAAAACCGGCCGCGCCACCGGCCCGCACCTTCATTGGGGCGTATCGTTATTCAAAATGCCGCTTGATCCAAAGATGATTGTCGCTGGCGAAAAAACCCTCGCGCGTACTGATTAAAACCACTCAAATCGAGCGCGCAGGAATTTTAATTTATCCGTCCAGCGCTGTATGCGCCGGTTTCCCGTTTACGCCTTTATACAAAACACCTTGGCGCAGCTTCATGATCCGCGCGTGTTCCTTGATGGCGTCCGGGTCCATATCCGCTTTCGGCGGCGTTTCATGAATAAAATTGCCGTGGGTATCTTCGCCGCGAACCAGCCAGGCACTGTCATTTTCAGCATTTACCTGAGATACGTGCGGCGCAATATAACGAATCGCTACGCCAATCCGGCGTTCGTTTGACAGATTCGGATCAGATCCATGAACAAGGCGCACATCGTGCAGGGACATCTGGCCCGGTGCCAATTCCGCCATATAGCCATCCGCCTCATTGACGTCTACCGCGATTTCCTGACCACGGGTGAGCAGATTTTTTTCATTTAAGGTATCTTTATGGGCGATCTGATCCCATTTGTGGGTTCCCGGCATCATCTTCATACAGCCCGATTGAACCGTCGCCGGAGACAGCGCAATCCATGCGGTCAGGACGTCCGGTTTCGATAAGCCCCAATAGGTCGAGTCCTGATGCCATGATACGTAGGTCCCCTCGCCGGGGTCTTTGATGAACAGGCTTGAGCCCCAGACCAATAGATTGGGGCCTAACAGGTCTTCGGCCGCATCGAGAACGTTAACGTTTGACGCCAGTTCAGCAACCCAGGTTTGCAGCAGGTAAAGTTTTTGACCTTCGGACAGCTCGTACCAACCCTCATGCCGCGCTTCATAGGCCTCAAATCGGCGCCGGTAGGCGGCGGTATCATCGCTGGATAAAACATCAACAGGACACAAAAAACCATCGCGTTGATAGTCCTCGATCTGCTGGCTGGTCAGGGATTTTGGCATTTGGTTTTGGTCCAGAAGCTAAAGCGGTCCCCTACTGTCCTTCACATCGCCTAAAGTTGCAATCTCAACCACCAAATAACGCGCTGCTGTATTGCCCGGCAAACAAGTATAGCGCAATCAATACCAGCCCAGCGCCCATCCCCCTGTTTAACCAGCGCAAGTTTTTTGCCGAAGTGAAAAACACACCGATCTTGTCGCCGGTGAACGCCCAGCTTGCGATTGAGGCGTAACAGATCAAAAAATAGAGGGAAACAAAAACGGCTAAATCGAAGACCGACCCTGCAGTATTAAACGCCGCCGTTCCGGCAAGGCTGGCGATCCAGGCTTTGGGATTTAACCACTGCAGCAGTGCGCCCTCGAAAAACGTCGGCACCGGTGCGGCGCTGGTTTTTACATCAGATACTGCCGTCATCATACCAAACCCCATATAACACAGATAAATTGACCCGCCGATACTGAGCGCGCTCATCAGGGCCTGATTTTCACTGACCAAAGTACCAATGCCGGATCCGATGGCAATCAGCAACACCGTAAACCCGATGGTTGCCCCTGATACAAACGGCATCGCCTTTCGAAAACCGTGATTGATGCCCGTCGACAGGGTCAGCACGTTAACCGGGCCCGGAGAGATAGACATGGTGAGGGCGAACAGCGCCATCGCAATAAAAGCCGTCATTTTTGCTCCTGATTAAGGGTGTCCCGGTTTAACACAATTAATTTTCATCGATTAGATAGGACAATTTAATTTTATTGTTCTATAAATTGGCACTATGATTGATGAATTGCGCGCCATTGCCATCTTCGCCGAAACGATCCGTCAGGGCTCGTTCCGCGGCGCTGCCAAAACGCTTGGCCTGTCACCGTCTGTCGTCAGTTATCACATCACACAGTTGGAGCAGCATGTGGGCACGGCGCTGATTTTCCGCTCGACCCGTAAACTGTCGTTAACCGATCAGGGCCATTCACTTTACCAACACGCGCTCGCGATGTTATCGGCGGCGGAGCGGGGACTGGGCAGTGTCACGGCGGATGATGGCGCGGTATCCGGGAATTTAAGACTGACCTTATCGTCCGCCATGGTGCAGTCACGGGTTACCCGGCACATCACCGCGTTTTGCAAACTATACCCCGGCATTAACCTGCATATTCAGTTCACCGATGAAAATCAGGACCTCATAACAAACCGCATATCGCTCGCAATCCGGGCCGGTGATTTACCCGACAGCGCCCTCAAATCCCGCCGCATTGGTGAAGTTCATCGCAAACTGGTTTGCGCGCCGGATTATTGGAACGCCCATCCAACACCCAAACATCCCACCGATCTGGCGACGTGGAACTGGATCAAACTCGATATGCTGCAGAACCGGCGTATCCTCCGGCACAAAACCCAGCCGCCCGCTGAGATCACCTATGCGAGCACCCTTTGTGTCAACAGCGTCGATGCCATGACCACGTTTTGCATCGATGGCCTCGGCCTCGCGACCCCGCCCGATTTTATGGTTGAAGAGGCCCTGAAAGCCGGCAAATTACGCGAACTCTTCCCGGACTGGACCGTCGATCCGATCCCGCTGCACGCGCTTTGGCTGCCCAATGCGGCGGAGGACCGGGCAACACGTTTGCTGCTCGATCATCTGGTCAAAGAGGGCGGGGTGAAGAGCGTTTAGAAAAAGCGGCTCCAACGATCAGTATTTTGGATTAAACCTTAGGTCGCTGGTTACTGCGGCGGGCGCAGCATTGGGTAGCGTTTTTGTCCGCCGACCCGCACTTCGCTCAGCAGCTTATAACCAGCGCGTTTATAAAATGAAAGATTGGCGGCGTTGGTCGATTCAAGATAACTTGGGACCTGATCTTGATCACATATCTTGAGCGTATGCGCCATTAACGCCGCCCCATATCCGCGCCCCCGTTTCGCCGGGTCAACGGCGATCATGGCCAGGTACCAGTGCGGTTCGATTGGCCGGAAGGCATCAGCCCTTTTCTTCAGCTCGGCGCAATCATCAACAACATCGGGATCTCTCAAATCTATTGCTGCATCAGGCGGAGACCCTGCATCGCCATGATCCCCCGGCGCCAACCAAAGCGCAGCGCCGCCCAAATCCTCCGTCACAAAAGCAGTACCATTATCAAAAGAGGATTTGTAAGCCACCCCCGGATAACTTTCCGAATCCTTGATATAATTCAAACCATCCGGAAGCAGCCACCGGACAAACGGATCAGCGCAAAACGCCATCGTCACGGTCGCCGCGATCCTTTTTTCATCTGCCCATGTTGCTGCTCGTATTGTGATGGTCATGGCCGGAGTATAGAGGTTTTGGGATGATAATCTACGCTGAGAATTACGGTGCCTTAACACCTGAGGGACGAACCTGAGTCGGGGATCTTATTCCTTGGTAAGGTTGACCGCTTGTGACCCATTAGCGGCCATTCTCAATTCTAGATTTATCGAAATTATGGCGGTCGAGATGATGATGTCAGCGTCTGGGACAAAGCGGACAGTCTGAATACAAAATGATTCACGCGAGATCCCCGAAAGCGGACGTGAGAAAGGGAATTTCTAGATTCGTGAAAATAATCAAAGGCAGAAGTTACAAATGTGACCTTTTAAGTTTAGGAATGACTCGAAAATAATTTATCTGAAAATATTTTTAATTAAGTATACCATAAAAACTGCTGCGCATTATAGGGATGAATTAATGCAACTCAAAATGCTACAATTCTTGTCTGTGTCCCTCGTGTTTTCTGCTAACTTTAGGTTAGCCCTCTTCTTGCTGGCCACAATTCCATCTATCGTGTCGGCTCAAGTGATGAACCAGACAACGAAAGAGTGTCAATATTCTTTGGATGGGAAAGACCCGCTCATATTCATTGGAGCCGAGGGCTACCCCCCGTATGGGTTCATCAAGAATGGTACTCCTGTTGGAGCCAATGTTGATCTTATCAAGGAACTAGGAAAAATTATCAACCGTCCCACGGATTATCGCGTTTACAATTGGGCAGATGCTCAGACCCGATTTAACAACGGTGAAGGACACTCATTGGCCATTGGGGCCGTCACGGATAATCGGACGAAACTTTATGATTTCACTCAATCGACCTTCACGTTTGAATTCATGTTGTTTGTTCACGTTCAGCGTATTGAAGAGTTTAACAATCTGGATTTGTCGCACAAGCGCGTCGCCTACACCCGGGGAAGTTATCCCCGAGTCATCCTCGAAAACGGCTACCCTGAAGCAGAGATGATAATTGTCGATAACATGGCCGAAGGGTTCCGATTGTTATCAGAGGGCAAAGTAGATGCCGCTATAGAGGAAAGACTGGTCGGTCGCTACCTCCTTAACGAATTGAACCTCGAAGAGATAAAAATGCGTGACGGATCTTTGGCGACGAATTCTGCTCACATTCTCGTCCGCAGGGGAGACACCGCCTTACTGGAAGAATTGAACCGAGGCATCTCCAAATTGAAATCAAATGGAAAATTAAGAGAGATATCTGATCGATGGCTTGACGGACCTTTCTTTATCACCCAAGGCGAGAGACAAGCGGCTCTAATTAGCGTGATGATAACTATCGCTGTGATCGCTGTACTGGCAATTTTACTTTTCATCAGCACCATAAAGAGGAACCGTGAGCGCAAACGTCTAGAAACTCAACTTCAACAATCCCAACGCATGGAGGCGGTCGGCCAGTTGACGGGCGGAATTGCCCACGACTTTAATAATCTGATGGCTGTAATGATGGGTAACCTCGAAGCAGCGATGGATAAGACGCAAGTGAACGGCGCGTTACGGGACAATCTTGAAAGGACGTTGGGTGCGGTGGAACGGGGGGCAACCCTTACACAACAGCTCCTCTCGTTCTCGCGCCAGCAAACACTGTCACCAACGATCGTCAACGCCAACGAATTGATTGCGGATACACTTAAGTTTCTTAAAAGGACCTTGGGGGAGAATATTCAAATTGATACTAAATACTCTGATGAAGAACTCCTGGTTAACATTGATACAGCCGTTTTTGGTAACGCTCTTGTTAACATGACCCTAAACTCTCGCGATGCTATGCCTGATGGTGGAATATTGACCGTTCGCGTGACTTCCATCGAACCTAATGGACAACAACTAGGGACGTCATTAGAACCAGTATATAACCCTCACGTTTTGATCACTGTAGCTGATACGGGTGCGGGAATTGAAAAAAAATTCATTGAACATATATTTGAGCCATTTTTTACAACCAAGGAAGTTGGAAAAGGTAGTGGATTGGGGCTGAGCATGGTCTATGGCTTCGTCAGTCAATCGAATGGCTACATAAATGTAAAAAGTACAAAAGGCGAAGGGACAACAATTTCGCTTTATCTTCCCATCGTTGACGAGATGCGGGATGTAAACGAAGACGTAGCACCGTTTCCTAACATACATTTCAACAAGACAGTCCTGCTGGTCGAAGATGACGAACAGGTAAGGAATACGTGTTCACTCACTCTTGCTAATCTTGGCTGTAACGTGATTGAGGCGAATGATGGTCCATCTGCCATTGATATAATTGAAGAGCGGTCAGAAGATATCGACCTCGTCTTTACCGATATTGTGATGCCCAACAATATGAGCGGGCTCGAACTGGCCAAAAAGATCGCAGTTGATCACAAGAATATAAACATCCTTCTTACTTCGGGCTACCCTGACAGGGTAGCTGAACAGAATGACCTCATGGTACTAGGCATCGAACTGTTGGCTAAACCCTACACGAGGGCGCAGTTGGCTGCGGCGATAATGAAAACTTCATCTGGTCAGATTGAAAATCAAGCAGCGAAAATGGACCGCTATTAGGCGGAAGCAGCCATTATTGAATTCCCAATTTTTGGATGTATAGCAAGCCTAACAATGTCTCATTATGGCTAAAATGGGACGAAAACCACCGCTCGATTTTTATTGCCATTTTGAGAACATTTTCCTATTTTATTGGCAAAGTACAGCAAGGTTTACGCCGGGATATCTGGCCGTAGGAATATGCCTGATTGGTCTTGTGAATATTTTAGTTACCGCCCGGTGGAGTGGGCTAGCGGTAAGGTGCGCCCGGAGCAGATCGGTTATCTGGTCCAGAGTTTTATAGGGCAACATCTGGCCGCCTGAGAAAAACATACACAAATATACGCATTTTGAGGTTTTTACAGGAATACGCTCTTCAATAATGGCAGGATTCTTCAGTTTTCTGAAATGAAAAAAAGCGCATTTTTGTGCAGATTTCTAAGAAATAGGATGTGTTTTTAAAATAACCACCAAAAATCCTTAATCCGACCAGCGGTTATGCAGCCACAGCCATTGTTCCGGCCGGGCCCGGACCCAGGTTTCGATCCGCGCATTAATCTGCAAAAGCAGCGCCGCTACGTCCTGTTTGCGGTTGCCGCTCGTAGTGATGTCGAGCGGCGGCTCGATGATGATGCGGAATTTTGGGCCGCCGAGGCGTTCGATATGCACCGGCACGACCGGGCAGTCGTATTTAAGCGCCAATTCGGCGATCGCCGGCGCGGTCATGGCATCGCGGCCAAAAAACGGCACAGCAATACCATCGTTCATTTTCTGGTCCATCAAAACGCCGAGGTGCTGGCCGTCTTTTAAGGACTTGATCAACATGCGGGCGCCTTTCGGGCCTTTCGGGATCAGCGCGCCTTCGGTTGCGGCGCGGCCCTGACGGTACAGCCATTCAACAAGTCTGTTATTGGCGGCCCGGTAAACGCGGTCGATGGGCAGGCCGCGCTGACTACCGCACAAAGGTACCAGTTCCCAGTTGCCGATATGGGCGGAGACGAAAATTCCGGGTTTGTTATCGTCGCGCAATTGTTCGACAAATTCGGCACCAACAACCTCAACCAGGCCGTTCTCGGCATAGACATCAATGGTGCCGAGGTGCGGGTATTCACCGGCAAGGCGGCCAAGGTTATCCCACATGCCGCGGACCAGTTGATCAATTTCAGGATTTGATTTTTCCGGAAAAGCCTGTTTGATGTTTCTGTACGCCCGCCGGGTTACGGGTAGTTTCGGCCCGATGCAGCGGCCAACCCATCCGCCGATTGCCGACGCAGCAGCAAACGGAAGCAGGCGAAACCCCCAATAAAAGATAAGCGCGCCAATAGCCTGAACAGGGTGGGCGATCGTACGGGTAACAAACGACATTACTAAAAGCCTAAAACAGCTGATCCAAAAGGGAATTCAGTGCTGCTTCGTCCTCCCATTGGAGGGTGATTGTCAAGACTTCGATGTCTTTTTGTAGCGCATCCGGGATACGAACATAATCTTTTTCAGTTGTTACCAATCGGCTAACCGGCGCGTTTGCAAGACTGCGAAGGCTCTTTATGTCTGCCGCTGTATAAGGGTGATGATCGGGAAAGGCACGTTCGGAGACGACGGTGCACCCGCCATGTTTGAGGGTTCTAAAAAATTTCTCCGGCGCGCCGATACCGGCAAACACGGTCAGGTCCTGATTTTTCAGGGTTTCGATTTCAGCGCCCGGAACAATAACCGCCCGCAGCACCGGCAGACCCGGGCGAACGGCGTGAACAAACAGAGCAACGTCGGCCCGATCGTCACCCAAAATGATGACGCCGTCTGCACGTTTCAGCGCCTGCGCCGGGGCCTCGCGGAGCGGCCCTGCGGGTATCAGATGACCATTACCAAATCCATAGTGTCCATCGATGACCAGAAGCGAGCAGGTTTTGACCAGAGACGGGTTCTGGAACCCGTCATCCATGATAATAACGTCGTTGTCCGACCCTGCCGAACGGGCGCCTTCGGTCCGGTCTCGCGCGACCCATGTCGGGGCGATCCGGCTGAGCAGAAGTGGCTCGTCACCCACCCGCGCCGCCGCATCGTCATTACGGTTAACCAAATGAGGCCCGCGCTCCGATCCGCCGTATCCCCGGCTGAGAAACGATACCCGGCGACCCATCGTTTTCAAGCGCGTTGCAAGGTCAAGGGCAACCGGCGTTTTTCCAGCGCCGCCGGCGACAACATTGCCGATGCAGATCACCGGCACTGGTGCGGACATTGGGCTGCTCAACATGCGGCGCAACCGGCCCGCAAATCCGTAGGCCCAGCCAAGCGGTGATAAAAGGACCGCAGCCAGACCGCCCTGCCCGCGCCGCCAAAACTCAGGGCTTTTCATGGCTGGCCTCTGCCGTATCGAGATAAGGTTTGAGTTCGCTTAGCACGGCATCCAGAACCCCGGCTTTTGTTTCCGCATAAGCGTGTGCGGCGCTGGCCAGACGGTCCTGCTCTTGTGGATCGCAGTGAATTTTATAAAGCGCTGCGGCCAATTCATTGCCGCCTGAGACCTTGATCAAGGCCTTACCTTCCATCATGCCATCAACGATGTCGGTAAAATTCCACATGTGGGGCCCATGGAAAATAACGCAGTCCAGACGCGCCGCTTCAAGCAAATTCTGGCCGCCCATATTGACCAGCGATTTTCCCATAAACACCAGCTTAGCCAACCGATAAAACAACCCAAGCTCACCCAGGGTATCGGCAATATAGACGTCGGCGGCGCCGTCGATCGGTTCGGCCGTTGAGCGGCACCTTACGCTCGCGCCTAAAGAAGATAAGGACCTTTTGATATCTAACCCGCGCTCCGGGTGCCGGGGAACAATAATTGTCAGCAAATCAGGAATTTGAGCGACAAGTTTCTGGTGAACCTGCCACAGAATTTCTTCCTCACCGGGATGGGTACTGGCGGCAAGAAATACAGTGCGCCCTCCGGCCTCAGAACGAAGGCGTTCCAGGTCATCGTCCCCCGCCGGCAATGGCGGCACGGCAAATTTTAAATTACCCACCGTACGGACCGGGGATGCGCCGAGGTCAGATAATCTTTTTACATCCGTCTCCGTTTGCCCAAGGCACAACGAGAAACCGGACAACAATTTTCCAATCACCCACGGAACCCGTTTCCAGCCGCGAAAGGCTTTTGGTGATACGCGCCCATTGATCAATACCAGCGGGATATTCCGCCGCCGTGGTTCGAGCACCAGATTGGGCCAAAACTCCGATTCGGTCCACAGGACCAAATCCGGTTTCCAGTGATCGAAAAAGCGCCGAACATAGGCAACCCGGTCAACCGGGATGAATTGATGGATCGCACCGCTGGGCAACCGCTCAGCCATCAATCGGGCCGACGTCACCGTTCCGGTTGTGATCAAGATGTTGAGTGCCGGGCGCTCCGATCGAAGCCGTTCGATCAAGGGCAATAATGAAAGACTTTCGCCAACGCTTGCCGCGTGAAACCAGACCAGAGCACCATCCGGACGCGGCAGTCCCGAATGACCGTGGCGCTCACCAAAACGATCCGGATGTTCTTTCCCGCGGGCCAGGCGGCGGTTCAGATAAGCCTCAACAAAGGGCCCAGCGGCGGTCCCGAGTGCGCGATACAGGGAAAATATCATACCGATTTCCCGCCCGCCGCCGATGCCGCTGCCGGTATTATCTCCGTCCGTCCGACAATTTGATCTGCCTGCTTCGTCAACGCGTTCAAACTATCTTCAACCCGCAGCCGATCCTGCTCAGGATCGTCCCGCCCGACATGGATCGGGTCGCCCCAAATGTAAACGCCGCGGCCAAACGGATAAGCAGCAAGGAAACGGTCCCAACTGCCAAGGTTTTTGCCGCGGCTTACGGAATAACTGACAGGAAGGATAGGAACGCCGGCAAGGCGCGCTAACGCGATAACCCCGTCTCCGCAACGCATACGCGGACCGCGCGGGCCATCTGGCGTTATCCCGATATAGTCCCCGGCCTTGATCGACTGAACCATTTCGCGAAGCGCCCGCGCACCACCTTTGTTGGTTGATCCGACCACAGTTTTAATGCCCAGATGGGAAATCGCCCTGGCAATCAGTTGGCCGTCCTGATGATCAGAAATCAACATGCTGATGGGCGCCGGGCCCTTCCAGATGTAACGCATCATCATGATCCGGCCGTGCCAGAAACATATGACGAAGGGTTTATCCTCAGACCAGTATTTTTGCGGAATGTCGCCGCCGATCACCTGCCAGCGGGTGGTAAGATGAACAAATCTGATCAGGCCCGCTGCCAGCCAACATAATCCCGCACGGACCCCCTCGGTTTTCAGGATACGCTTTGTCAACTTCACGCCTTACCCCTGTCCGGCGTCAGAAACTGCGGGTTCACCCGTGTACAATACGGAGGCATCATCGTTGCTAAACTGCAACTCATAAAGATTTTTATAGGCTCCGCCTTGTTCCAGCAATTGGGTATGTGTGCCGTTTTGAATGACCCGCCCTTTATCGATCACATAAATGTTGTCAGCGTCGACCACGGTTGACAGACGATGGGCTATGACCAAGGTCGTCCGGCCTTTCATGAGTTTCGCCAGCGCCATCTGAACATGCCGTTCCGATTCTGTATCAAGAGCTGATGTAGCTTCATCAAGCAACAATATGGGTGCGTTTTTGAGCATCGCTCTGGCAATTGCGAGGCGTTGACGTTGGCCACCAGACAACCTGATCCCCTGCTCACCAACCATGGTGTCGTATCCGTCAGGCAGATTGAGAATAAAGTCGTGGGCAGCGGCATTCCGTGCAGCGTCAATAATTTCATCGTCCACCGCACCGCCGCGGCCATAGGCGATGTTTGCCCGAACTGTATCATCGAACAACGTCACTTCTTGGCTGACCAGCGCAACGCTGGAGAACAGCGAGTCCAGTGTCACGTCGCGCACATCAATACCATCGATTTCAACGGTCCCAGAATCGACATCATAAAACCGCGGAATCATATTTAGAATTGTTGACTTCCCGCCGCCCGATGCACCGACAAGAGCAATCGTTTTGCCCGCCGGAACGTCTATGGATAGATCTTTCAGAACATCCGCATCTTCGTTGTAAGAAAAAATGACGTTATTGAGGCGAATGTGACCTGCAACATTTTCAAGAGGATTGGCATCGTCTGATTCGACAACGTCCGTACCCCTGTCGAGAACTGAGAATATACGTTGCGCACTTGCCAATCCGACTTGCATGGACGCGTTCAGCTTCGCCAAACGTTTCATCGGTTCATAGGCCATCAATAACGCTGTAATGAACGAAAAAAATGCGCCAGATGTTGTCTCCCCTGCAATCACCCGACCGCCGCCGTAGATGATAACCACGAATATAGCAATGCCGCCAAGCGTTTCCATTATGGGCCGCGATAATTCATTCGTACGGGCGGCCTTCATGTTCAGTTTGCGGATACGTTCAACGGCACCGGCAATCCGTTTGGATTCATAAATACCCATGCCATATGCTTTAACAATACGAATGCCCTGAAATGTTTGATTCAGAACTGTCATAAACAGGCCCAGTTCCTCCTGAGTATTGGCGGTTACCTTGCGCATTCTTTGGCCAATACGCACAATCGGATACACGGCTATCGGGAAAACAAAAAATGACGCCGCCGCCAACTGCCAATCCTGAAAAAACATTACGCCGACCAATGCAACCAACGACATTAGATCACGTCCAACGCCCGTCAAACCATTAGATACAGCGACCTTCATTTGGTGAACGTCAATACTGAACCGAGAGATCAAGGTCCCTGTGGGATTGTGATGAAAGAACGAAATATCCATTGCTATAAGATGAGCAAACAATTTGTTTTGAGTATCGGAGATGATTTTTAGGCCAACAAAATTCATCAGCATGGACTGGCCATAGTTTGCCATTCCTTTGCAAAGGAAAATCACGACAACGGCAATCCCAATTGGCCAAAGCATAGCTTCATTCTTGGCTTCAAATACTTCGTCGACAATCGGTTGCATCATGTATGCGGACAGGCCGTTAGCGGCGGCCATTACAACCATGCAAACAATCGCCAACCCGATCCAACCAACGTAACCACGGATATTCTCACGCCATAACCGCCCCATCAGATAGCGGGTCGATTTTGGTGCGCCAGCGGTTGATTCAAGTAATTGTGACAAGGATTTACAGCCCGTTGTTAATTGCGCACAACCTAACACGCAGTCGGCGTCTTACCAATGTTTTGAGTACAATAATGCTGACGATTACGCCGAAGTACCGGCAACTGTCAAATCATCGATCCTAAGGGTCGGTGCGTTCGTACCAAATTTAAATTCAAGGTCATCTGCCGGCGTCAGGTTCATGAACATGTCTTTCAGATTACCAGCAATTGTCATTTCGCTGACGGCGAAACTAATTTCGCCGTTTTCAATCCAGAACCCACCGGCCCCGCGGCTGTAATCGCCTGTTACGCCGTTAATACCCATGCCGATCAGTTCGGTAACATAGAACCCGTTGTCAACACCGGCAATAAGGTCATCGCGGCTAATCGCTCCCGGTGCCAGATAAAAATTTGTCGCTGACGGTGATGGTGCAGATGACGTACCGCGCGACGCATTGCCGGTTGTCTCCAATCCGAGTTGACGAGAAGAGCGAAGATCAAGCACCCAACTTTGCAGCACACCATCCTCGATAAAATTCCGTCTCTGCGTTGCGATACCCTCGGCATCGAAGGCTTTCGAATTTAAGCCCCTTTGCCGCAATGGGTCGTCAACAACAACAATACCATCGCTGAAAACCTGTTTTCCCATCATGTCTTTTAAAAAAATCGTGCCGCGCGCGACCGAAACGCCATTAATCGCTCCTGCCAGGTGCCGCATAATAGAATTGGATACGCGCGGATCAAATATTACAGGAACCTGCGCGGTTTCAACTTTCTTTGGATTTAGACGCCGGACGGCCTTTTCACCTGCTGATTTACCGAGCCCTGCCGCACTTGGCAAATCTTCCCCATGCACGCATACGGCATAATCATAGTCGCGTTCCATGTCGGTACCCTCGCCGGCAATGACGGAAACACTAATGGAATGGCTCGACCCGGCACGGGTTGCTGAAAACCCATTACTTCCGGCCAAGGCTACAACGCTCTGGCCCCATCCTGCTTCGGCGCCTTCTGAATTGGTAATGCCCTTGATACTTCTTGCCGCATCTTCTGCCTCACGTGCACGGTGTTCCAGAACATCACCGCTGGGCTCAATCGGATCATAATCGTCAAGGTCCGGAACATCGCCGCCAAGCAGATCGGATGGTGCCAACCCGCAGTAAGGATCCTCCGGCACAACTTTGGCCATTGCAACAGCACGCTCAACCAAGTCCTCAAGCGCATCTTTTGAGAAATCAGATGAAGAAACCATAGCCTGGCGTTTTCCGACAAAAACGCGAAGGCCCAGATCATATCCCTCCGAGCGCGACAACATCTCAGGCGCGCCTTTCCGGCATGCCGTAGAAACCGATGTGCCTTCGACATAAATCGCATCTGCGGCATCCGCACCGCTTTTGATTGCTTTCTCGACGAGACCATTTACCCGGTCCAAGCGTTGCTGTTCTGCGTTCATTATACAGCACTCCGGTTTTGTAAATTAAAAATATTTACGCAAAAATTCTTGTAAAACTGTTGGTGCATGTGCAAAAACTTCCCAAGCGATTATAAATGTTATTTATCAAATAAATTTGTGACGTGGTTTCAATACTGAAAAAAGACTCTATATTTCTTATAACTAAACAAAAACCCGGAGCAATCACCGTTTTTATCCCGGCTATTTTCTAGCATTTTGACTGAAATACAATGGCAACAAATACAGCAACTCAGAAAGACTTCGACAACGACAACCGCCGTCAGCAGCTTGATGCCGCGGTCGTCCGGTTTGCTGGAGATTCCGGTGATGGTATGCAGATCACGGGTGGCCAATTTACCCTAGCAACAGCGTTAGCTGGTAAAAACCTGTCGACATTCCCAGACTTCCCAGCTGAAATACGGGCGCCAGCAGGAACAACATTTGGTGTTTCGTCCTTCCAAATCAATTTTGGATCACGGGTTATTAAAACATCTGGAGATGATTTTGACGTTCTCGTCGCCATGAACCCCGCCGCTCTTCGGGTTGAAATTAAGGACCTGAAAGTTGGCGGCATCGTAATCATCGATACGGGGTCATTTTCGGACCGCAATCTACGAAAAGCTGGTTTCGAGGCTGACCCACTGGACAGCGCCTTTCTGGGCCGCTACCGGGTTATCAAGCTTGATATCTCGCAATTGACGATGGATGCCGTTGCGGACCTTGGCCTGTCGAAGAAAGATGCCCTTCGGTGCAAGAATTTCTGGACGCTCGGTTATGTATTCTGGATGTTCGGTCATAAACGCGAAACCACCGTTGACTGGTTAAAAACCAAGTTTGCAAAACGTCCTGACATCGCCGATGCCAATATTGCCGCCCTGAATGCCGGACATTCCCTCGGCGAAACATCGGAGGTCATTGACGGGTTTCAGGGATACACCGTTCCAGATGCCGATAATATCGCCGCCGGCGAATACCGAACCATTACAGGCGGAGAAGCACTATCGTGGGGTTTGGCTGCAGGGGCAAAATTAGCCGACCTGAAAATGGTTTTCTGTTCTTACCCGATTACGCCAGCGTCACCAATATTGCATACCTTATCCAACATGCCGGGCCATAACATCGTTACTTTTCAGGCGGAAGATGAAATTGCCGCTGCCTGTGCCGCTATCGGGGCATCCTATGGTGGTGCGCTCGGCGTAACCTCCAGTTCCGGGCCCGGCGTTGCGCTCAAAGGTGAAGCCATAGGCCTTGCCATCAGCACGGAATTACCGCTGATTATTGTCAATACGCAGCGCGCTGGCCCATCCACTGGCCTTCCAACCAAAACGGAACAATCTGATTTATTTCAGTCGGTGTTTGGGCGAAATGGAGACGCGCCGTTGGTGGTCATTGCCGCTCGATCACCAGCCGACTGTTTTGATGTCGCTATCGAAGCGACGCGCATAGCGACCAAATACATGACGCCAGTCATTTTGCTGTCTGATGGCTACATCGGTAATGCCGCAGAACCATGGCTGATCCCCGATTTTGATGATATTAAATCTTTTCCCGTATCTTTCCGCACGGATCCTGAGGGGTTTCATCCTTTTGTCAGGGATGAAAAAACGCTTGCCCGAAATTGGGCTATTCCCGGCACGCCAGGTCTCGAGCACCGAATTGGCGGCATCGAAAAACACTATGATTCCGGGCATATTTCTTATGATCCAGACAACCACCAAAAAATGACGGATGTCCGTGCCGACAAGGTTCTCGGCGTGGCCAATGATATTCCTGAACAAACCGTAGAAATGGGCAATAGCAGTGGTAAACTGGCGGTTGTCGGTTGGGGCTCAACGTACGGTCCGATCAGTCGCGCGGTGAGTAACCTGATCTCGGGTGGATTGGATGTCAGCCATATTCACCTTCGCCATATCTGGCCTCTACCACGCAATCTGAAAGCTCTGCTAGCCGGTTTTGAAAATGTTTTGATCCCGGAAATGAACAAGGGTCAATTACTCACTTTACTCAGAAGCGAATACCTAGTTGACGCCAAAGGCCTGAACAAGGTTTCGGGGCAACCGTTTAAGATTCGCGAGTTAGAAGAAGCTATCAAGGTCCAGCTGGAGGCAAACCAATGAATGAAATTACGCCACCAAAAAAACTGACCCCTAAAGACTTTGCAACCGATCAGGAAGTTCGCTGGTGCCCTGGATGCGGCGATTATGCGATCCTGAAAGCGGTTCAAAAAACACTCGCCGATATTGAAGCGACACCAGAGAATACGGTTTTCATCTCCGGTATCGGCTGCGCCGCGCGGTTCCCATATTATATGGCGACCTATGGCTTTCATACGATTCACGGACGGGCGCCTGCATTCGCGACCGGTGTTAAGCTTGCAAACCCAGATCTCGATGTATGGGTGGTATCGGGCGATGGTGATGCGCTGTCTATTGGCGGCAATCATCTCCTGCATTTGCTGCGCCGCAATGTTGATGTGCAGTTTTTACTGTTCAACAACGAAATTTACGGCCTGACCAAAGGGCAGTATTCCCCGACATCCCGGGCCGGGACGCGGACACCGTCGACGCCCAACGGCTCCATTGAAACACCGCTCTCTGCAACTCAATTTGCTCTTGCGGCCGGAGCCCGATTTGTCGCCCGCGGCATTGATACGCAGCAGAAACTGCTTCCCGGTTTGTTTGAACGCGCTCATGACCATAGGGGCACGTCATTTGTCGAAGTTTTTCAGAACTGCATTGTCTACAACGACGGTGTATTTGATGACTTTACAGCGAAACAGGTTGCCGCAGATCGACAAATTTTTGTCGAACATGGCTCTCCTCTACTGTTCGGTACCGATAATAACAAAGGCCTGCGCCTTAACCGGGATGCCATGAAATTTGAGGTTATTGCAGTCGGTGACGGCGGATTTGAGCTTAAAGACGTTCATGTTCATGACGAAACAAATCGAAACCTCGCAACCATGTTGGCGCAGATGAATGAACCCGGATTACCCGTTGCGACAGGTATATTATACTGCAATCCAGCACCGAGTTACGAACAGGGCTTGGCAGACTTATTAGAATCCGTACAATCTTCAGGTAATGGGGATATGAACGCGCTTCTTAGAGGCGGTCATACCTGGACCGTAGCGTAATCCACGGACTAGAAACCGCTAATAAGAGATCAAAAGGTCGAATGCCACTTTCCATTGCGATTATTGGTTCAGGTCCTGCAGGGTTTTACACCGCGGATGCGCTGATGCGCAGTTGCCCGGAATGCGAAATTGACTTCATTGAACGATTGCCGACACCATATGGCCTGATCAGAGGCGGCGTTGCACCTGACCATCAAACGACCAAAAAGGTCGCAAAAAAATACGAACGCACGGCATTGACCGAGCACGTCAATTATTACGGTAACGTTGCCTTAAACCGTGATGTCAGCCTGAAGGAACTCTCAAGCCTGTATGACGCTGTCGTTCTTGCCGTTGGCGCACCTCAGGACAAAAAACTGACGTTGCCCGGATCTGATAAATACGGCGTTGTCGGGTCGGCCGCTTTTGTCGGTTGGTACAACGGCCACCCTGATTTTCATGAACTTGACCCCGACCTCAATGTCGGTTCTGCGGCTGTAATTGGTAATGGAAACGTGGCAATGGATGTTGCACGGGTTTTACTGCGCTCGCCCGATGGGTTGGCGACGTCAGATGTTCCGGATCATGTCGCAGCGCGGATTTCTGCTTCCCCCATGAAGGATGTCTACCTGTTCGGCCGGCGCGGACCCGTAGATGCCAAATTTACCAATGTAGAATTACGTGAGATCAAAAACCTCACCTATACTGTTCCCGTCGTCAATTCAGATCAGTTACCAAGTGACATTCCCGCAGCGCTCATTGATCTGGAATCTCGCGAGCGCCGCCTCAAAGAACGTAACCTTCTAACGCTTCAAGAATATGCAGAGTATACAGGTGACGAAAAACCAAAGCGCATGCATTTTGAGTTCTATGCATCTCCACTTGAAGTTTTGGGCGGCGAACGGGTTGAAGGACTGCGGCTTGAGAAAACCCGTGTTGTCGATGGTAAAGCAATTAGTACCGGGGAAGAATTTGAGATCAAATGCGGGCTGGTTGTTGCTGCAATCGGGTATCGATCTGACCCTATTGACGGCGCACCTTATGATCAAGCACGCGGCATCATACCCAATAACAATGGCCGGGTAAGTGAAGGTCTTTATGCCGTTGGTTGGATCAAGCGTGGTCCGTCAGGCGTTATTTCATCCAACCGTCCTGACGGCGAAACCATTGCCGGGTTTATCCATGATGATTTCCCCGGCGGCGGCGCCAATAAAGCCGGCAGAAAAGGTCTTGAATTATTGTTGAATGAACGTGGTGTTCGCTGGGTCGGCTTTTCGGACTGGCAAAAACTTGACGCTCTTGAGCTGGCCAACGCGGACGATAATGCGCCGCGTAAAAAGTTTGTGACGGTTGAAGAGATGCTGGCTGCGCTGGATGACTGATGGAGAAGTTATGACCGAATTAAAGTATGCCGGGGACCTGTCCCCTGCTGAGTCCTGGGCGCTGTTGAATAACGAGCCCGGCGCGGAGTTGATTGATGTACGCACAGAGGCTGAGTTTTCCTATGTTGGCCTACCGGACTTAAGTGCAATTGGAAAAGACCTTCGCTTGATCTGCTGGAAAGTTTTTCCATCAATGGATACAAACGCCAGTTTCGAAAAAGAGGTCGAGCAACTGGCAGCGGAAAAAGATCAACCGCTTATGTTTCTGTGTCGCTCGGGCGTTCGTTCACGGTCAGCGGCTCACGCAATGACGGCACGCGGGTTCAGTCGTTGTTACAACGTCACCGAGGGTTTCGAAGGAGATCATGATGGCGACAAACACCGCGGTACCGTTAACGGCTGGAAAGTTCGCGGTTTGCCCTGGGTTCAGGGTTAATCCGTCTTCTGGCTCGAAATATTAACCATTGATGTTGCCAAGCGCCTGATCCAGGTCCTCTATCAGATCATCTGCATCTTCAAGCCCAACAGACAACCGTACCAAACCGGGCGTGATTTGAAGATGCGCCTTTTCTTCGTCGCTCAGGCGTTGATGGGTGGTCGTTGCCGGGTGGGTAACAAGGCTTTTCGCATCTCCAAGATTGTTCGAGATATCTATCAGGTTTAACGCGTTGAGGGCATTAAAACAGGCCTCTTTCCCGCCATTGATTTCAAACGCAATGATGGTCCCGCCTGCTGACATTTGTGCCTGAGCCAACTGATACTGGGGGTGACTGGGTAATCCGGGATAGAGCACTTTTGAAACACTGCTATGGTTTTCAAGAAACTGCGCGACTTTGACTGCATTTTCGCAATGCCGGGAGACCCGAATGTCAAGCGTTTCAAGCCCTTTTAGAAGAACCCAGGCATTAAAGGCGCTCATCGCCGGCCCGGTATGGCGGACGAAACTTTCAAGTTCATCATCAAAATAGGATTGATCGTTGGTCAGAACTGCGCCGCCCAAAGTCCGGCCCTGCCCATCAATGTGTTTGGTCGCCGAATACATAACAATATCTGCGCCCAGTTGGAGAGGTTTTTGCAAAATTGGCGTTGCAAATACATTGTCGACCACGACACGCGCACCAGCCTTATGCGCCAAATCCGCTACAGCAGGCAGATCAATTATTTCTAGGGTTGGGTTAGATGGCGTTTCAAGAAACACGCATTTCGTTGGTTTAGATAATGCACGCTCCCATTGCCCAAGATCAGTACCATCGACCAATTCAGTTTCTATCCCAAATTTCGGAAGCTGATCGGCGATGATATAAAGGCACGACCCAAACAGCGCTTTCGATGCAACGACCCGGTCACCGGCTTTGAGCTGAGATGCGACTGCAGCAAACATCGCCGACATGCCGCTTGCCGTAGCAAAACAAAATTCAGCACCTTCTAGAATGGCCAGGCGGTCTTCAAACATTCTAACTGTCGGGTTGGAATAGCGGGAATAAATATGGCGATCGCGTTCGCCCTTGAAGGTCATCTCTGCTTCTTCGGCTGATCCATAAACATACCCTGATGTCAGATATAACCCTTCGCTTGTTTCATCAAATTTTGATCGCTGGGTTCCGCCACGGACCAGTTGAGTTGCTGGACGCCAAGATGCTGAAAAATTACCTTTGTCTCGCATGGGTTTCCTCCAAATTACGAGGCCCGAGCATAAAAAGCCCCGACCAATTACGGGTCAGGGCACAAACGGCTCCGACCTTTTAGCGTTTTATTTAACGTGGTCGCAAGCCGGTCGGCCAAATCACCACAACGGTTAGGACAATAGGGGCTTTCGTCGTTTGGTCAAGAGCATCTTAATCCGCGATTTGGCAATTGCGCTTGTCAATCGTCTCGCGATTTTATGGCCCGGCGAATACGCCGAACCCCCAACCACACCACACCTGTCTCTGTGATACAGGGAGTGGGAGATTGTAAAGCTTTGAAATATAACAGTATTTATTTTCCAGGGTGCCCGTTGT
>WASW01005980.1_pt1 | contig 28314 bp, 30 predicted proteins | sample 5698521 | NCBI WGS metagenome assembly WASW01 (sample SAMN11175560, study PRJNA528189) | sponge metagenome | isolation source: marine sponge | host: Leucetta | place: Antarctica: Western Antarctic Peninsula, King George Island | collected 2013-01
GCTGCTGGTGGTTATGCTGAACTCGTTAAATACAACGCGGCTCCTGGCGGCGGTGCATTAACAGTATTTAGCCTATAGTTTAGTTTTTAACTAAATTTGCTAAATTAGTTTAGTAATGCAACTAGAACACCCCGCCTCGGCGGGGTGTTTGTTTATCTGCTACTCGTTCTTGTATGTGATGCTTTAAAAATATATACAGAACGGCATACATAGGCGTGTCAATTGGTTAGAATTTGACTAATGGTTTTCATGGTTTTAACTAAAAAAAGAACTTTAGTAGTTGATAATACTCTATGATGCCAAGCAAAGAGCGACAAGCGTTCACTATTAAAAAGGAGATAAATGATGTTTAATCAAGTTAAAAAAATAGGATTTATTGCATGCTTACTTATGGCAACTAATATTGCACATGCTGCTGCTCTAGATGAAATTCCACCATTAAACCCAGATGAAGGAAGGCCTGGCGAGCAAGCACGTGTCCCATCGTTAGATGAGTTTAAAGTTTGCACAGACCCAGATAACATGCCTTTTTCAAACAATAAGCAAGAAGGTTTTGAAGATAAAATTGCAGCAGTGCTAGCAAAAGACTTAGGTAAGCCATTATCGTTTATGTATGCATTTAATCGCTTTGGTTTCTTAAGAAATACTATTAAAGCTAGACGTTGTGATGTCATTATGGGTGTGCCACCAGATTATGATCCATTGCTTACCTCAAAACCTTATTACCGCACTGGCCACGTGTTTGTATGGCGTAAAGACAGTGGCTATAACATTACTGATTATAGTTCCCCAGATCTCAAAAAAGGCTTGGTTGGAACAACGGATAAATCACCAACTACTGTGGCTTTGAATGATAATGGCATTATTGGTAATGCGAAACCATATCGTATTCAGAGAAACTTGAATAATCTACCAAGTATTATGATTGATGATTTAGCAAAGGGCGACATTGATGTTGCCGTTGCATGGGGCCCGATTGGCGGCTACTTTGCGAAACATGCTAAGGTGCCGATGGTCGTCAAGCTTGCGCCTGAATATGAAAAGCAAAATGCAAGGGGTAAATCGTACTGGAATATTGCTGTAGGGGTGCGTCATGGAGATAAAGAACGGTTAAAAATGATTCAAGGCGCCTTAGATCGTAATCATGACAAAATTTTAAAAATATTAGATGATTATGCTGTACCACATATTGCTGTTGTAGAAGGTGATAACCTGATGAACACATATAGAGCAAACACAAAAAAAAGGCGTAGTGACTATGAACAAAAAAACAAGTAGAATGTAGCCCTTATTTGAGTCACGCAAAATCAAAAGTTCTGTCAACCAAATAATTTATTATTCGTTAAATTGAGTGCACGTGCGGTTAATACGTCAGTATTGAGGCCAGCGGCGCTCATTTTGTTTGTTAGATTACGGGAGATAACATGTTAGGTAAGAAAGCATTAAAATCAACTTTATTTGTTAGCTTGTTGACCTTTGCAGGAATGACAATTTCATTTCAAGCAAATGCGGCATGTGAGTTTGTTTCAACTAAGGACGGTAGCCCTTTAGTCATTAAGGCAAAAGATACTGACTCAGCAGAAGCTAAAGCGTTTTTAGAAACTTGCAAGAACCCATACACCAAAATGTTTGCTGCTGATGCAAAAACTGCAAAAAAACAAGGTAGAAGAGTGTTTACATACAATGGTTGCTCAGGCTGTCATGGTGGTAAATTAGAAGGCATTATGGCACCGAGTCTTAGAAAAGATGGTGGTCAAGGTGCATTCGATAATAAATGGGCTTATGTTAAAAATGCAACTGATAAAGGTATGTTTGAGACAATTGCTGGTGGTTCAGCCGGACAAGCCGGCGGTGTGATGGCTGCTTGGCATATTGATGTGCCAGACCATATTAGTGATGGTTTAAGCACTGATGATATCTTAAAAGCGATTGGTTACATTCGTACGGAATATTATGGCGATGAACCTAAAAAGTGGCTAGAATAAAAACTAGTCATTAATCATCGAAATAAGGGACGACTACGCACTTAGCGTGGTCGTTTTTTTTGATAATTGAAAGATTAAAGGTAAAATACCGTCAACTTATAATACGCCCTTATCGATGCGAATAAGTGGTGTGACTTCTACACAATATCTTTAGGAATGTTAATCAATGAACAGAATAAAAATTAGCTTTTTGCTATTAGTATGCATCACCGGTTTATCGGCTTGTGGTGAAAAATCAAATGATGGTGCAGCGGCTAGCACAGATGAGGGCTGTAGCTTTGTCTCAACTAAAGATAATAGCCCGCTAGTGATTAAAACAACTGCTAAAGACACGCCTCAAGTAAAAGAGTTTTTAGCCACCTGTGTTAATCCGTACACTAAAGCATTTGCTACTGATGCAGAATCTGCAAAAAAACAAGGCAGAAAAGTATTTACGTATAATGGATGCTCAGGCTGCCACGGTGGTAAATTAGAGGGTATTATGGCACCTAGTCTTAGGAAAGATGGTGGCCAAGGGGCATTCGATACCAGATGGACTTATGCTAAAAATGCAACTGATAAAGGCATGTTTGAGACGATTGCAGGCGGTTCACCAGGTAGTGCAGGGGGCATAATGGCTGCTTGGCACGTTGACATACCAGGCCATATCAGCGATGGTTTAAGTACTGATGATATTTTAAAAGTCATTGGCTATATTCGTACGGAGTATTATGGTGATGGCGAGAAAACTTGGTTAGAATAATCATTTAGTACCAGCAAGATTAAAACGGCTATTGCTTAAAGTACAGTAGCCGTTTTTTATTATCAATGCTTGAATATATTTAAGCATCAACTTATATATTATTTAGAAACGTAGATAGACTATGGCTGATAAGAAGTTACATCATATTTTAATTGTAGGTGGTGGCGCTGGTGGGCTGGAGCTTGCCACGCGGTTAGGTGATACCTTAGGTAAAAAAAAGAAAGCTGAGATCACATTAATTGATAGTAATAGGACACACGTGTGGAAACCGTTGCTACACGAAATTGCTGCCGGGAGCATGGACCCAGAAAAACATGAATTGAATTATCTTGCACAGGCGCATTGGCATCATTTTCGTTTTCGTTTAGGCCGTATGGATGGCTTAGATCGTGCTAAAAAAGAGGTGTCACTTGCACCTTTCCTTGATGAAGAAGGTGATGAAATTATCGCTCGCCGCGCATTTAAATACGATACGTTGGTGATTGCTGTCGGTAGTGCAACTAATGACTTTGGGGTTAAAGGTGCGCTTGAACATTCGATTGCTTTAGACACACAGGACCAAGCAGAAAAATTCCACCGTAAACTACACAATGCTTTAGTACGTGCGCAAACGCAGGAAGCGCCGTTGCAAGATGGGCAGTTAGCGGTTGTGATTGTTGGTGCTGGTGCAACAGGTGTCGAGCTGGCAGCAGAGCTACATAACACAACGCGAGAATTGGCCGCGTATGGTTTGGACAATATTAACGCAGATCGGGATATTAAATATCGATTGTAGAAGCAAGCAACCGTTTGTTACCGGCTTTACCCACTAGATTATCCAATGCTGTAGACGTGGAGTTAAGAAAATTAGGCGTACAGATACATACAAATGAGCGTGTCACTGAGGTTTCGGCGTTTGGTGTATCAACGCATAGTGGTCTCAAGGTTCCATCTGCACTTGTTGTTTGGGCAGCAGGTATTAAAGCGCCAGATTTTCTAAAAAGTATTGATGGGTTGGAAACGAATAAAATTAACCAGCTTGTAGTAAGAGAAACATTACAAACGAGCGAGGATAATAATATTTTTGCTTTTGGTGATTGCTGTGCGTGTACATGGGTAGGGAATGAAGGTAATATTCCACCACGTGCACAAGCAGCACATCAGCAGTCTTCAATGCTGGTTAAAACATTGAAGCGCCGAGCGTTGGGTAAAACTGACTTACCTAAATTTTCATATCGGGATTATGGTTCACTTGTCAACTTAGGTCGTTATTCGACAGTTGGCAGTTTAATGGGGGCATTATCTGGTGGCAGCATGTATATAGAGGGGGTCATTGCTCGCCTCATGTATCGCTCGCTCTATCAGATGCACCTGATGGCGCTGCATGGTTTCTTTTCAGTGTTCTTACAGGGCTTAGGCCGATTGATTTCTAGAAGGGTTGAGCCAAAAGTTAAACTACATTAGTGGGCGGCTTATTCCTGAACGCTGACGTTACGATAGACGCTATTAATAATACTCATGGTGATGATGATGAATAGGCCAAAAACCACGGTGATTGCATTAATCGAGATATTTGCTTTTAACATCATTAAATAGCAACCTAGCATAATGAGTATGCCAATATGTTCATTAAAGTTTTGAATGGCAATTGAATGCCCGGCGCCAATTAAGTAATGACCTCTATGCTGTAGGAGTGCATTTAAAGGCACAACAAAGTAACCACTCACAGCGCCAATTAAAAATAATAACAAAGCAGCAACTTTCCAATCGGTGACGAAAACCATGGCAATGACTAAGAAGCCCATGACGATTCCAGCTGGTAGCACTTTAGTTGATTTTTCGAGTGAGATAAAACGAGAGGCAATGATTGCGCCTACCGCAATGCCGATCGCGACAGTTGCAATAAGCTGGGTTGCTTGTTCAATATTAAAGCTTAGTGTGATGGCTGCCCATGTTAGGACAACTAGCCGTAATGTTGCACCAGCACCCCAAAACAGTGTGGTGACCGCTAAAGATACTTGACCAAGCGGGTCTTTCCAAAGCGTTAAGAACGCGTGTGAAAAGTCTTTGAGCATAAAGGTTAACGTTTTTTGTTCAATTTTATGGTCAATAGGTAGTTTTGGAATAAAGTAGTTAAAAAAGGCCGCTGCTAAGTAAATTGCACTGATCACCCACATAGCAAATTCAAGATTACTGCTAGCCAGGACGCCGCCTAAGATCGCGCCAAAAATAATTGCAGTAACTGTAGAGCCTTCCATCCATCCATTGGCTTTTACAAGTTCGCTGCTTGGCAGTAATTCGGTCAAAATGCCATACTTGGCAGGAGAGTATGCAGCAGCGCCAATACCAACAATGCCATATGCATAGAGTGGTGGTATACCCAGAATCATGGCTGCACATCCAATGACTTTAACGATGTTTGAAAAAAACATGACAGCACCCTTAGGGAATGCGTCAGCAATAGAGCCTACAAAGGGGGCAAATATGATATAAGAAATAACAAAGAATTGTTGTAGCAGTGGTATATGCCAGTCAGGCGCATTGATTGCTGTCAGGATGGCAATGGCGGTAAATAGTAAGGCATTATCGGCTAGCGCTGATAAAAACTGAGCAATGAGTATGATATAAAATTTAGGGTGCATGTTTACTTAAGTGCCTGCTCAAATGGAGGCTTCTTATTGTTAGATAATCATACTTATTGAAATAATGGAAACAGCCTTAGTTGTTATTTAGATGATACGTCTTGTTATAAGGTTTCAGTGGCAAAGTCTGCTAAGCGAGAACGTTCTCCACGAACCAGTGTGACGTGTCCATTATGCTCCCAGCCTTTAAACCGATCAACAACATACGTTAAACCAGAACTGCCTTCTGTTAAATAGGGGGTGTCAATTTGACTAATATTACCTAAGCATACCACTTTAGTGCCTGGGCCAGCGCGCGTAATGAGTGTTTTCATTTGTTTTGGTGTTAAGTTTTGTGCTTCATCAATAATAATAAATTTATGTAGGAAGGTGCGACCGCGCATAAAGTTTAGTGATTTAACTTTAATACGTGTGCGGATAAGGTCTTGCGTCGCTGCGCGGCCCCATTCACCTGCTTCTTCGTCTGATTTGTTCAGTACGTCTAGGTTATCTTCAAGTGCTCCCATCCAAGGCGCCATTTTTTCTTCCTCGGTACCTGGTAAAAAGCCTATATCCTCACCAACGGATACAGTAACGCGTGTCATGATAATTTCGGAATAGATTTTTTTATCTAATGTCTGCGTAAGTGCTGCCGCTAAAGTGAGTAATGTTTTTCCAGTACCGGCTTGGCCAAGCAGAGTAACGAAATCAATTTCCGGGTCCATCAGTAAGTTAAGCGCAAAGTTTTGCTCACGGTTACGCGCCATAATGCCCCAAACATTTTGTTTAGGGTTTGAATGGTCTTGCACAACTTCTAGTAAAGCAGTGTTATTTTCAAGCTTACGGACAATGGCATGGAAGGGTTTTTCGTGTTCGTAATATACAGATTCATTAATTAAAAAAGTTTGAGTCAATGGCCCGACGATTTTATAAAACATACGCCCAGATTCTTGCCAAGACTCCATGTCTTTACTATGGTTATCCCAGAAGTCTTTTGGCAGTGCTGTGCAGCCGTTATAAAGTAAGTCACTGTCTTCAAGTACTTTGTCATTGAAGTAGTCTTCAGCTAACACGCTCATGGCGCGCGCCTTAATCCGTATGTTGATATCTTTGCTAACTAGAATGACATCACGATTGGTATGACGTTTTTGTAAATCAAGGACGACGCTGATGATTTGGTTATCTGCCTTACTGCTTGCCAAACCTGGTAGGTCAATATTGACTTGATTTGTTTGTAAAAACAGACTGCCTGAGACGTGCTGATTGCCCTGAATGGCTAGCGGGCAACCTAGTGCTAGGTTGTTGAGTTCAGTCCCTACAATTTCTTCTAAGTAGCGGCTTGCTTGTCGTGCATTGCGGGCTACTTCAGTTAATCCTTTTTTATTATTATCTAACTCCTCTAACGTTACCATCGGTAGGTAAATATCATGCTCTTCAAATCTAAAAAGCGATGAGGGGTCATGCATCAAAACATTGGTATCAAGTACAAAGAGTTTCGTATTCTGGTTTTGTGTTTTTTTCATATAAGGTTTAATTTAAGCACATAACACTTAGCTAAAGTGTTTCAATAAATTGTAAGACTTCTTCAACGTGGCCATTCACTTTAACGCCGCGCCATTCTTTAATTAGTACGCCATTTTTATCAATAACAAATGTGCTGCGCTGAATGCCCCTCACTTGTTTGCCATACATATTTTTCATTTTAATGACATCAAAAATACCACAGGCGGTTTCTTCAGAATCTGATAACAACTCGAAAGGAAAACTAAACTTAGCTTTAAAGTTTTCATGTGATTTTATGCTGTCGCGTGATACGCCGGCAATCTCTGTATTAGCTGCCTGGAATACTGCGTAATGGTCTCTAAATTCCATGCCTTGTGTTGTGCAGCCAGGGGTTGAGTCTTTTGGGTAAAAGTAGACGATCAGATTCTTGCCGATAAAATTTGAAAGTTTAAAGGTCGTATCGCTAGTGGCGGGGAGTTCAAAATTAGTAACAGGTTTGTTGAGCATCATTTATTTTCCTAATAGACAATCCTATTGTTGTAAATAATTTCAATTAAAGCAAGCTTATTTCCGCGGTAATTTCAGAATAAACAATTATTATTGAGGCAATTGTAATTTTATTTGGGTGCCTTGTGGTTTTTTAGATTTAAATTCGATGTTACCACCTAATAATTCGCATACTTTAAATGCGAAAGGAATGCCGATACCAGTGCCAAAGTGTTTTGTCGTCGGGCCTGGGCTCACCGTATTTGGGTCAGGTGTAAAAGGCATACCTGACCCTTCGGCACTAATCAATATTTCTAAAGTTTGATCTTGTAAATAACCCGCTACGCTAATGCTGCTATTAGTGGGTGAGGCTTCAATTGCGTTTAAGATTAAGTTATACAAAGCTTGTTCTAGCAAATGTTGATCAGTTAAGATAGCTTCTTTTACACTTTTACACTTTTACACTTTTACTATTACTAATAAGGTTGATATTTTTCGTATTTAGTTTCTCTCTCAGAGAGGTGAGTGCGCCTTGTATAACGGCATCAAATTTAACTTTGCTCAGTTGCGGTTTGACTGGGTTCAAATAGGCCAATAGGGTACCAGTCCAGCGTTCTAATCTATCCACAGTATTGATGATGCCATTAATTGAATCTTGTGTATCTTGGTCATTTTTTGGTATATCAATAACCTGTGCTGTGGCGCGAATGCTCGCTAATGGGTTGCGAATATTATGAGCAAGCATAGGCGCCAACATGCCAAGCGCGGCCTGTTTCTCCGTACGCACCAATGCATCTTGGCTGGCAGTTAAATCATCCGCCATTTTATTAATTTCTTTTGATAATGTCGCAAGTTCTATCGCGCCATCTTCTGGCACTTTGTGTTGTAAATTACCCGCGCTAATTTCACTTGTAGCCAGCATCATCGCGTTAATTGGATTGATGATTTTACGTTTTAATAGACCGCGTGATAGTAGGAGCAATAAGCCTGCTAATAAAATAGGGATGCTTAGAATGGCGATAGCAGTTTTTTTCGCTTCGCTTAATTGGGCTTTAAGTTGATTTTGTTTTAATGCAAGTAAGTTTTCCGCATGTTTAGAAACGGTTTCGTAGCGATTGAAAATGCCGGTTTCCATATCTTGATAAAGCGCTTTTCTTGATGCATTGTTTGGGCTTACTTGATAGCGGCGAAACATACCGGGCGCATCGTTTGAGAAGATGGTGTAGTTTTCTTGTAGGTTGATAATGGCCTGCTGTTCTTCAGCGCCAATCGCCAAGCTTTGTAGTTGCTTAAAATGTAGCAAGATGGATTTCGTGTATGCTTTGTATTCGTCACGGGCATCTTCATCGTTTAAAAGAAAAGCATCAAACAGCTCTTTCATTTGACGATATAAATCACCACGCACTTGTTGTATTTCTTGAACGAGCAAATTAATACGCGCTGATTCTTTTGCTGATTTATCCCATAGGTGAATACCATACGCGCCACCTGCTACAGCCAGTACAATCAGTGCAATAAAAATAAGCTCATGCACAAGCAATAAATTACGTAGTGACTTTGCTTTATGTGTCATCTTTTTTGACATTAACCGCTACTAAGTTTGAATGATACTGGCACGGTAATGTTAAAAATTTGCGATTGTAGTGCCAGTGGCGGTTTGGGGAATGGTGCTGCTTTCTCGGCCATTTTTAAAGCTTCTTTATCTAATATTGCATGACCACTACTGTCTTGTACTTTGGCTGAGAGTATATTGCCGCTACCATCAATTCTTAGATCTAGAATGACTTTTCCTTGCCAGCCGCGTTTTCTTGCAATCTTAGGGTAATATTTATGCTTGGCGATGCTTCGTCCTAATAAGCTACTATACTGACCAAGGGCATCATAGATTGCCACTTGAGTTGGCTTAACAAGCTTAGGAGGTGGCTGCGACACCACCATTACATCTGGTTTAGGTAAGAGAGTAGATTCAACGGCAATCACTTCCTTCATAATAGGAGGTGTCGGTTCAGCTGGCTCTTCTGGCACAAACGGTTCTATTGGTTTTGCGATAGGGTCTAATATTGGTTTTATTTTAGGCTTTGGTTTTTTAGGTTTAACAAGCTTTGGAATAGGTTTCGGTTCTATAACAGGTGGTTGAGGTACAATAACGGGCGGCAGCACAGTGTTTTGTATTTCAATTTTTAGCACTTGGTGTTCTTTTTTAATATCATCAGATTTAAAATTTGGTACACCTACAGCCAATAGCACATGCAACAATATTGAGGCAATAATTGCCCAAATAATTTTGCTTTCGTCAAAGCTGGTGATGGCGCTATTAATTATGGTGTTGTTGGATATAGTTCTAGAGGTGTTCAAAATAACATTTATTTATATAAGCCTTTGATTGTACTATAACTTGTGGGGGCTTGGTAGGCTTGAATCTGGCTTATATAAACCAAGTGATTTATGTTATGTTAAACAATACCTTTTAATAGTTGCACGTCAACGATCATGCCAGCTTCGCAGTTGCCAATAGATTCATTTAACAGAATGAAGCAATTCGCGGCACTCATGCTACTGAGTATGCCAGAACCTTGATTGCCAGTCGGTTTCACCTTCCACGTGCCATCAGCTTCAGTGTATAAAATGCCGCGTTGGAACTCCGTGCGACCTGTTGCTTTTTTGATTGGCGCAGTACACACTACTTTGAATAGCGGTTGCGGTTCTGGTTCCGAGCCAGATAATAATAAAAGCGCATTACGGACAAATTGGTAAAAAGTCACCATGGCAGAAACGGGGTTGCCGGGTAGACCAAAGTAGTGCGCATTACCTATCTTTCCGTAGGCCAAAGGGCGGCCAGGTTTCATGTTTATTTTCCAGAATAATATTTCGCCATGCTTACTTAATAGCATCTTCATATGGTCTGCTTCACCAACAGAAACGCCACCACTGGTAATGACTACATCGTGTGTATTAGCAGCATTTAGCAGCGTCTTTTCGAGTAATTTAGGGTCATCAGGTACTACACCTAAATCAGTAATTCGAACGCCAAGCTTGGAGAGCATACCAAATAAGGTGTAGCGGTTACTATCATAAATTTCACCTTCTTTTAATGGCTTACCGACGCTGATTAGTTCATCGCCAGTAGAAAAGAAGGCCACTTTTAATTTGCGATAACAGCTAACTTTGGAAACGCCAAGCGAAGCGATTAACCCTAAATCAGCCGGCTGTATTACATGGCCTTTGGATAATACTGTTTGACCCAGGTGCAAGTCTTCCCCTGCTAATCGTACATTAGCACCTTGTTTAGGCGTATCAAGCAAAGTAATGCAGTCACTTTTCTTAACGGTTTTTTCTTGCATAACAACAGTATCGACATCTTCTGGGACGACGGCACCCGTCATAATTTTGATACATTCACCAGCATTAATCTTTCCAACAAAAGGTTTGCCAGCAAAGGCGGTGCCAATAATTTTAATTATTTTTACACCTTCAGAAAATTGATAAGCATAGCCATCCATGGCTGAATTATTATGATTAGGGACATGACAAGGAGAAATAATGTTTTCAGCTATCGTGCGGCCTAACAGCTCACGTACGGGTAGTGTTTCAGTTTCTGAAATTGGCGCTAGAAATTGTTTGATGTAACTACGTGCTTGCTCGACGGACATCGCGCTTGGATCGTAGTCATCCATACAGCTAGGGTCGGAAGCTAATTGCGATAATGTTGGTTGGTTGTGCATTGAACGGTTTTGTTTCCTCAGATTATTTTTTGATTGCTTTTACATGATTGAACTGTGCTTCTAAAGCATCTAATTGCTCACGTGTATTGATATTGGTAAACGCTTCATTAAACGCATTAAATGCCACCTCAACATAATTTAAACTTTTTTGCCAGGTACTGACTTTTCGGTCGCCATGGTCTAAATATTGTGTAAGAGAAGGCAATACGCTTTTTTTACATAGACTAAAAATAGGATGCACCACTTCTTTACTGCTGACAACGACAATGTCGGCATCTTTTTCTTGTAAAGTTGTTAATAAACGTTCGCATAAATCTAATGGCAACATTGGTGAATCACAAGGCACCGTCAGCAAGTAGTCATTTTTTGCATGTTTTAAACCAAGGCTAAACCCTGCAAGCGGGCCAATGAAAGCGGCATTTTCATCTTTTAATACAGCTAGGTTAAAAGCTCCATATGCATCTATTGAACGATTAGCATTGATGAACATTTCATCGACTTGTGGCATTAAGCGCTCGATTACATGGGCAATGAGCGGTTTGCCTTGTAGTGGTATTAACCCTTTATCAAGACCACCCATGCGTGTGGCACGACCGCCTGAAAGAATAATTGCGGAAACTGCCATGTCTATCCGCCTGTGTGTGACATGAATCTTACAATAGCAGGTTTGGCACGCTGTAAATCAAAGTCATGGCCCTTAGGTTTGATCGCCATACTGCCTATAATGGCTTCAATAATAGGTGCATCATCATTTGGATGCTCTCTAAGTAATGGCATTAATTCAATTTTATCTTCTTGACCCAAGCATAAGTAAAGTTCACCTTTGCAACTAATGCGTACACGGTTGCAACTTTCGCAAAAATTATGTGAATGGGGTGAAATAAAACCGACTTTAGTTTTTGTATCAGTGACTTTCCAATAGCGTGCTGGACCGCCTGTACTTTCAGCGCTAGATAGTAATGAAAACTTATTTTGCAGAAGCTTTAAAGTGTCTGCATTGCTGACAAATGTTGAGTCTCGTGTGTGATCAACTTCACCCAATGGCATCTCTTCAATAAAGCTAATATCAATTTTTTTGTCGATAGCAAATTGTACTAAATCAGCCGCTTCATCATCATTGCTGCCGCGCATTAAAACCGTATTGAGTTTAATGCCTTCAAAGCCTACAGCAATGCATGCTTGTAAGCCGGCTAAAACTTTGTCTAAATTACCAATGCGTGTCATACTTTTAAAGCGTTGCGCTTGCAAGCTATCGATTGAGATATTAATGCGTTTGACCCCCGCTTTTTTAAGCGCAACAGCTTGTTTCTCTAATTGACTGCCATTCGTTGTAATAACAAGTTCGTTTAAGCCTTGTATCTGTCCAATTTCTTCAAATAACCATAATGCATTTTTTCGTACCAAAGGTTCACCACCAGTAATGCGAACCTTTTTAACGCCGAGCGCTACAAATACACGGACGATGCGGGCGCATTCCTCTAGACTCAACACCTCTTCACGCGGTAAAAATGTCATGTCCTCACTCATGCAATACACGCAGCGAAAATCACACCTATCCGTAATGGATAGTCTAATGTAGTCTACTGTTCGACCAAATTGGTCAACCAGTGTTGGTGCGGTGGTGATTGTTTTTGTCATATGGTTAATCGATTTGCTTCTAATAAGGTGTGTATGCTGTATTTTAAGCGCTTTTTCAGCTTTAACAAGCCTGTATTTAGGTATAGAATTACATTCTATTTACATATTGGCAGAATTGCATTGGACGAGACAGTAATAGCGGATACACATCAAGTAACATCTGGAGAGTTAAAAAGGATTGATGCACACATTGTAGCGCATAAAAATGTACTAGGTGGCTTACTCCCTTTGTTGCACGCGATTCAAGATGATTTGGGTTACGTGCCAGAGGCAGCTTACACGCCTATCTCAAAAGCGCTTGCCTTGTCAGTTGCTGAAGTGCATGGTGTGGTGACGTTTTATCATCATTTTAGAACACACTCTGTGGGCGAGCATGTGTTGCAAATATGTCGTGCAGAATCTTGCCAAGCCATGGGTTCTGAACAGTTAGAAATGGATATTAAATCAGCATTAGGTGTTGATTATCATCAAACAACCGCAGATGGAAAAATAACGCTAGTACCTGTTTACTGCCTAGGCAATTGTGCTTGTTCGCCAGCCGTATTGCTTGATGACGATGTTTATGGCCGCGTTGATAAGAAAAAGATTGAAGCGCTTATTCATGAGGTAAGGTCATCATGAGCGTTAAAGTATATGTGCCACGCGACTCTAGCGCCTTATCATTAGGCGCAGATGCCACTGCAAAAGCGATTGCAGATGAAGCGCAAAAGCGGGGTGTCGATATTGAATTAATTCGTAATGGCTCACGTGGCTTGTTTTGGCTAGAGCCTTTTGTAGAAGTAGCAACTGAACAAGGCCGCGTCGCATTTGCGCCTGTACAGGCTGAAGATGTGCCAGGTTTGTTCGATGCTGACTTTTTACATGCGGGTACACACCCACTTAATTTAGGCCTTACTGAAGCACTTGATTGGATTAAAAAACAGCAACGACTTACCTTTGCGCGCATTGGCATTACCGACCCAGTTTCTTTAGATGATTATTTAGCACATGATGGCTATAAAGGTTTGCAAAATGCGCTTCAATTATCAGGGGCTGAGATTGTAAAAGCGGTAACAGACTCTGGTTTGCGTGGCCGTGGCGGCGCGGCTTTTCCAACAGGTATTAAATGGAAAACTGTATTAGATACGCCATCTGAGCAAAAGTATATTGTGTGTAATGCTGATGAAGGTGATTCTGGTACTTATTCAGACCGGATGGTGATGGAGGATGATCCATTTGTACTCATTGAAGGCATGACGATTGCTGCTATCGCTGTTGGTGCAACGCAAGGCTATATTTATTTACGTAGTGAATACCCACATGCGACACATATTTTGAATGAGGCGGTTGCAACAGCCAAAAGCGAAGGCTACTTAGGTAAAAATATTTGCGGCTCATCGCACTGTTTTGAATTAGAAGTCCGGCGCGCTGCCGGCGCGTATGTTTGCGGTGAAGAAACATCAATGCTGGAAAGTCTAGAAGGTAAGCGTGGTTTGGTTCGTTTTAAACCACCATTACCAGCGATTGAGGGCTTGTTTGGGAAACCAACGGTTGTTAACAATGTCATATCATTAGCAAGTGTGCCGATTATTTTAGATCAAGGTGCACAGTATTATGCTGATTATGGCATGGGGCGCTCACGCGGCACATTGCCTATTCAGCTAGCTGGCAATATTAAACATGGTGGTTTAGTCGAGTTGGCTTTTGGCGCGACATTGCGGGCGCTTTTATACGATTTTGGTGGCGGCTCTGCTTCAGGCAGGCCTATTCGCGCAGTGCAAGTGGGTGGGCCATTGGGCGCTTACTTACCAGAGAGCCAATTTGATACACCACTAGATTACGAAGCATTTGCTAAGATCGAAGCAGTGCTTGGGCATGGCGGTATTGTTGCATTTGACGACACTGTCGATATGGCAAAAATGGCACGTTATGCTTTTGAATTTTGTGTGATTGAAAGTTGTGGTAAGTGTACCCCATGCCGAATTGGTTCTGTGAGGGGTGTTGAAGTGATTGATAAAATTACTTTCAGCAAGCAAGCCGGTGGTAAAAAAGCGTCTAGTAAAGAACACGCCAACCATTTGCAGTTAGTGCGTGATTTGTCGGATACAATGATTAATGGGTCGCTTTGTGCGATGGGCAGTATGACACCTTTTCCTGTACTCAGTGCGATGAATCATTTTCCAGAAGATTTTGAAGCATAAATAATGACAGCTTGAACCTTCTTGGGCTAAGTTTGTTAAGGATTAAATATCATGGATGATATTAAGTACGACAGCAGTAAAGATTACGGGACGCCAAAAAAAGTTAGCGAGAAACAAGTCACGCTAAATATTGATGGTGTTGATGTCACAGTGCCAGATGGCACATCTATCATGCATGCCGCTCAGCTCAGTGGTGTCACGGTGCCTAAGCTCTGTGCAACGGACTCATTAGAACCTTTTGGTTCTTGCCGCTTATGTTTGGTCGAAATTGAAGGCCGTCGCGGTTATCCAGCCTCTTGTACTACCCCGGTGGCAGAAGGTATTGCCGTTAAAACACAGACCAATAAATTAGCCGATGTGCGTCGCGGCGTGATGGAGCTTTACATTTCTGATCATCCGCTTGATTGCTTAACTTGTTCTGCTAATGGAGACTGTGAGTTGCAAGACATGGCAGGTGCGGTTGGTTTGCGCGATGTGCGTTATGGCTATGAAGGTGAAAATCATCTACAAGCTGAGAAAGATGAAAGTAACCCATACTTTACTTTTGACCCGAGCAAATGCATTGTGTGTAGCCGCTGCGTGCGGGCTTGCGAAGAAACACAAGGCACATTTGCATTAACAATAGAAGGTCGTGGTTTTGATAGTAAAGTCTCTGCAGGTAATGAAAGCTTTATGGATTCTGAGTGTGTTTCTTGCGGCGCATGTGTGCAGGCTTGTCCAACTGCAACACTGATGGACAAAACAGTGATTGATGCCGGTACGCCAGAACACTCAGTGATCACAACGTGCGCTTACTGCGGCGTTGGCTGTAGCTTTAATGCAGAGATGAAAGGCGATGAAGTTGTTCGGATGACGCCAAATAAAGATGGCGGTGCTAATCATGGGCATTCGTGTGTTAAAGGTCGTTTTGCTTGGGGTTATGCCACGCATCAAGACCGTATCACAACACCAATGATACGTAAAAGCATTCATGATGAATGGCAAAAAGTAAGTTGGGATGAAGCCTTTGATTATGCGGCTAGCGAAATTAAACGTATTCAAGCTAAGTATGGGAAAGATTCAGTTGGTGGCATTACGTCTTCACGTTGTACTAACGAAGAGGTGTATGTCACACAAAAATTAGTGCGTGCTGTATTTGGTAGCAATAATGTTGATACTTGCGCACGCGTATGCCATAGCCCTACAGGCTATGGTTTGAAGCAAACGCTAGGTGAATCTGCAGGCACACAAGACTTTGATTCAGTGATGAAGTCAGATGTTATTTTTATCATCGGTGCGAACCCAACCGATGGCCACCCAGTTTTTGCTTCTATGATGAAACGTCGTTTACGTGAAGGTGCGAAGCTCATTATTGCAGACCCACGTGCGATTGATTTGGTAGAAAATTCACCACATGTTCGTGCGGATTATCATTTGAATTTGCGTCCTGGTACCAATGTTGCGCTGATTTCAGCGATGTCGCATGTGATCGTCACAGAAGGTTTGGTGAAAGAAGATTACGTAAAAGCGCGCTGTGAGTGGGATTCGTTTGAAACGTGGCGTGATTTTGTAGCATTGGCAGAAAACTCTCCTGAAAGTTTAGCTGATGAGCTTGGAGTTGCGCCAGAAAAAGTGCGTGAAGCCGCCAAATTGTTTGCAACGGGTGGCAATGGGGCTATTTATTATGGCCTTGGGGTGACTGAACATAGTCAAGGTTCAACCATGGTGATGGGCATTGCTAACTTAGCGATGGCAACTGGTAATTTGGGCCGTGAAGGTGTTGGTGTTAATCCGCTACGCGGGCAGAACAATGTGCAGGGCTCATGTGATATGGGGTCTATGCCACACGAGTTTCCTGGGTATCGTCATGTGGCTGATGACGCTACACGTGCTTTGTTTGAAAAAGCGTGGGGTAGACCTTTAAGTGCAGATCCTGGTTTACGTATCCCTAATATGTTGGATCTTGCGGCTGAAGGCAGCTTTAAAGCGGTTTATTGTGTTGGTGAGGATATCGCACAATCAGACCCGGATACACAACATGTGACACATGCGCTAGAATCGATGGAGTGCGTGATTGTGCAAGACTTATTTTTGAATGAAACTGCGATGTACGCACATGTCTTTTTCCCGGGTGCTTCATTCCTAGAAAAAAGTGGTACGTTCACCAATGCAGAGCGACGTATATCACCCGTGCGCCGTGTCATGAGTCCAAAAAATGGTTATGAGGATTGGGAGATCACGGCCAAGTTATCGAAAGCGCTAGGCTATGATATGGACTATGCACATGCCTCAGAAATTATGGATGAAATTGCAGCACTGACACCGGAGTTTAAAGGGGTAAGCTTTGATAAGTTGGATGAATTAGGTAGTATTCAATGGCCTTGTAATGAAGAAGCGCCAGAAGGCACGCCAACCATGCATGTTGATGAATTTGTGCGCGGTAAAGGTAAATTCTTTATTACAAAATATGTGTCTACCACAGAAAAAGTAAATAAAAAATTCCCATTGATTTTGACGACAGGCCGAATTCTTAGCCAATATAATGTTGGTGCGCAAACACGGCGCACTGCTAATTCAGAATGGCATAAAGAAGATGTGATTGAAATTCATCCACATGATGCTGAAGAGCGCGCCATTCAAGAAGGTGATTGGGTTGGTATTGGTAGCCGTGCTGGTGAAACGGTATTGCGGGCCACGATTACTGAACGGGTGCAGCCTGGCGTGGTATATACCACTTTCCATCATCCGGAATCAGGTGCTAATGTCATCACGACAGATAACTCAGATTGGGCAACTAACTGTCCTGAGTTTAAGGTGACAGCAGTGCAAGTGTCGCGCGTTAACCAGTTATCAGATTGGCAGCAAAAGTATGAAACATTTAGCAAAGAGCAGATTGAGTTAACTGAAAATGCAATCGCTAGTCCTGACGCTGTCGTTGAGTGATGATAGCTTTTAGTTAATCATTTGTGGTTAGCGACAAATGCAAAAAAAATCTTTAATAGTGGCAGATGCAACGGCTACAAAATTTACGGTTAACCGATGGCAAGATGGCAAACTATCGGTTGCTAAAGATCAGTTGGCAGAAGAAGTGCCGATTGCGCTCGTGTATAACGGTGTCTCACATGCCGTGATGCTAGCAACACCTGCGGACTTGGAAGATTTTGCGTTAGGATTTTCTTTGACGGAAGGTATTTTGCAACATAAAAATGAGTTATACGATAGCGAAATACAAATACAGACTAGCGGAATAGAATTACATTTAAATGTAGCAACAGCATGCTTTGCTCGTTTAAAAGCGCGTCGGCGGAGTATGGTTGGTCGTACAGGTTGTGGCTTATGTGGCGCTGAAAGCTTAGCACAAGTTTTTCGCTTGCCTGAAACATCATTAACTCAGAAAAGCGCCATGCGAGAAATTAGCGTTAAGCATATTTTAAAAGCGCATGAAAAGATGCAGGGTTTACAGGTGTTGCAGCTAGTAACAGGTGCGACACATGCTTGTGCTTGGGCTGATGATGAAGGCAATATTGAACTGATTCGAGAAGATGTAGGTCGACACAATGCGTTGGATAAGTTAATAGGTGCTTTAGCTCAGTTAGATAAAACAGGTGGTTTTATTATTACGACAAGTCGAGCAAGTTATGAAATGGTACAAAAGCTTGTATTGGCAGGGTTTGATTTATTAACAGCCATTTCTGCCCCAACAGGGTTGGCAGTCCGTATTGCAGAAGAACACAATGTGACTTTATTAGGGTTTGTGCGAGATAAGCAATATGTTGTTTATAGCCATGGTGATAGACTAAAACATATAAAGAGATAAAGCGTTATAAAAAAAGATAATCATGAACATAGAAAAATTAATTAAAATGGCGAATCAAATTGGGGAATTTTTTGAAGCATACCCAGATAATGAGGCTGCAAAAAAAGGCATTGCAGCTCATTTAAAACGCTATTGGAACTCGGTGATGATTAAGTCTATCGTTGCACACGTCAATGATCATGATTCAAATGATAAGGGTTCAAATAACAGTAGCTCAAGCAACAAAAGCGCAGCGCTAGCCCCACGTGTGCTGGCTGCTGTTAAAGAACATCTCGTTTAATTTAACAACTGTCGTTAATGGATTTATCTTCAATTAGCTTGATTGTCCCATTGATTTTCTTTGCGGCAATGTTGTATTCATCTGTTGGTCATGGCGGCGCATCAGGCTACTTGGCTGTGATGGCGCTCATGAGCGTTGCGCCAGAGAGTATGCGTCCTGCAGCACTCACTTTAAATATTTTAGTCAGTGCGATTGCGCTCTATAAGTTTTATCGCGTTAAAGCATTTTCTTGGCACTTGCTGCTGCCTATTATCTTGGGTTCAATTCCTTTTGCGTTTATTGGCGGCAGTGTTTCCTTACCAGCTCATTGGTATAAACCACTCATCGGTTTTGTGCTTATTATTGCGGCATGGCAGGTTTTCGCAAAAGCTAAGCGAATCCCAATAGCATTAGCGGCATCACCTGCAAAACCTGCTATGTTTGGTTTAGGTGCCATATTAGGACTGTTATCAGGCTTGACGGGTGTAGGCGGCGGCATATTTTTAAGTCCAATTTTGTTGTTTATGAATTGGGCTGAAACCAAAGTGATTTCAGGTATTGCGGCAGCCTTTATTTTTGTCAATTCAGTATCTGGACTTGTCGGTGTGTTAACCAAGTCTAATGTTATTTTCCCTGAAAATTTGGCAGCATGGGCAATCGCCGCAGTACTGGGTGGCCTCATTGGTGCTGAGTATGGTAGTCGGCGCTTAGCTAACCCTGCTATTCGTCAGTTATTAGCATTGGTATTATTAATAGCAGGTATAAAAATGTTAGTAGGTGTTTAGGTTTCTACTATGGGTTTTGCTAGGGCTTGTACTGGAATAGCCTAAAGCTCTCTTTTCGATCGCTAATACGTTTGCCATGCCAGATTTTTTGCCAATCTTTACCAGGCTCAATTTTATGCTTGTTACGCGTATCTTCAATTAGATATAAATCGCAACTAACGGCTTGGTTAGGGTGTAAAGCTTGTGCTTTAACGCCAGTGTAATAATGCAGTAAATCCTTTTGTGCGCTACCTAGATTACTACTATTCATGCATATGTACTGATTGGGTAGATTTTTGTTCAAACTCATAAACATGTCGCCATAGCTTCTTGCAGAATCAATCAAGGGTAACCAAATGGTCATTAATAGCGTCCATACACAAGTCATACCAATTGCCCAGTTGGTTGCACTAGAGCGATTAGTGTGTCTCGAGCGAAAAATAGCGAATAGCCACACCATGCTGATTAAAAGTGCGATGAGCGTGGCAACCATGCTGAAGTCAAGTGAGGTAAGCCCTGATAAAAAAGTTAGACGTTCTTTGAGTTTAGCGGGGCTGTTCGTGAACATTGTTAGCCAACCTAGCCAAATAAGACTAGACATTAAGCCGAATAATAGGAGCCCAAACCAGTTTAGGGCGTTAGCAGCACCACGTTTTAACGTTTCAATACTGCCACCTGCCAATGCCGTTAATGGGATTAATAGAGGTAGCGCGAATATGCCTTTGCGGTCATCACCAAGCCCAATGATAGCGAAAGCGACCAGAAAGAAAGTGATGCATAGTTGAAATTTAGGGTTGCTTAATAGCTGCTTGCGGTAGCGCCATAACCCCCAGATAGCCAATGGCAATGCAGGCCATGTAAACCATAACATGGTGGATGCAAAATAAGAATGATGCGCATTGTTGAATTGGCCTAAAGACTGTGACGACCAATGCATTAATACATCTGGTTGAGAAGAAAATGATAGTAAGGGCCAAATGAGAATAAATGGGCTAGCAATGAACAGTGCAATAGCAATGCTGGTGATAAAGGCTTTGCTACGCCATGGTTTAAAAAAAGCGGGTAAAGCCATGCACGTTAGGACGATGATACTGAGTGGCGCTAACCCGGTAGAAAGAAAGCTCACACCTGCACCGGCACCTAATAAAATACCAGATCTATATGGACGCCGTTTACATAAAGAAAGTGCATAAAAAGCTGCGGCAAACCCTGTAAGAGCGGATACCATGGGGGCAAGTGTATGCGCGCTTACGACTAAGCCAAGCGAGCCAATAAAAACAAACGTTGTTTGACGACCAAACCCTTTACCCCATAGCTCTCGCCCAGTCATCCCAATTAAGAGTAAGGTCATTAGCATCCAAAGGCCTGTCACAATACGGGCTGCATCATGCATGGGTAATATGCCGCTAAACATCTTTGTAGTGAGTGCTGCACTTAAATAGTACAGTGGTGGATTAGATAGTTGGCTGCTTGCAGCCGTTGGCGTAAGAAAATTACCAGTATCGAGTATTGTTTTAACCGTACTCATCGTATACGACTCAAACGGCTTCCATGGGTGATGGCCCATCAAGCCCATTACTAGCCAGATGGCGCAGAGTAAAATAAGCAAATGCGCTTTAGCACGCTCACCCACGCGGGCGGGCGGGGTAGACATATTACCTTGCCAGTCATGATCAAGTTCGAAACGCATATTTTGTTAATTTACAGTTGGGTTTGTTAATTTTAGCACTAGTTGCTTTAATATCATGTGTGATGAGAGCATGAAAAGCATCACTGACACCAATAAAAAAAGGCAGCTAAGCTGCCTTTTTCGTAAGCATGAAGCTTACATACCGTATTTCTTACGGAACTTATCAACACGGCCAGCAGTGTCTAAAATAACTTGCTTACCAGTGTAAAATGGATGTGACTTTGATGAAACCTCAATTTTAACGAGTGGATACTCTTTACCATCTGTCCACTTGATCGTATCTTTCGCGTTAATTGTTGAGCGGGTAATAAAACTAAAGTCCGCACCAATGTCTTGAAACACTACTTCACGGTATTCAGGGTGAATGCCATCTTTCATAATAATTAACCTCAGTCTAGTTGCACGTTTGTTGCTTACGCAGCAACAAATCTAATATTTACACAGCCCGCTATTCTATTTGCTTTTGCAAGTCTAGGCAAGAAAAACAATTAAATTGTTATCAGTTGATATGTCTTATTAGTTACGGCGCATGCTGTCAAAAAAATCAGCATTGTTTTTAGTCGCTTTAATTTTGTCGAGTAAGAACTCCATCGCTTCAACATCATCCATAGGATAGAGTAACTTACGTAATACCCATATTTTTTGTAGTACGTCTCGCTCAATGAGTAATTCTTCTTTTCGGGTACCTGATTTATTGACATTAATAGCAGGGTATAGGCGCTTTTCAGCCATGCGGCGGTCAAGATGGATTTCCATATTGCCGGTCCCTTTAAATTCCTCATAAATCACATCATCCATACGTGAGCCAGTGTCTACTAGCGCGGTAGCAATAATAGTGAGTGATCCACCTTCTTCAATATTACGTGCAGCACCAAAGAAGCGTTTGGGTTTTTGTAGTGCATTGGAATCTACACCGCCTGTCAGCACCTTGCCTGACGATGGGATAACGGTATTGTAAGCACGCGCTAAGCGCGTGATGGAATCTAATAAAATCACGACGTCTTTTTTATGCTCGACGAGACGTTTTGCTTTTTCTAACACCATTTCTGCCACTTGTACGTGCCTCGTTGCAGGCTCATCAAAAGTAGATGCAACGACCTCGCCCTTAACTGATCGTGTCATTTCTGTCACTTCTTCTGGGCGTTCATCGATCAGTAAAACAATCATATCGACATCTGGATGGTTGGCAGTAATGGCATGTGCAATATTTTGCATCATCACCGTTTTACCACTTTTAGGGCTGGCAACAAGCAATGCGCGCTGGCCTCGGCCGATTGGTGCAATCATGTCAATAACACGACTGGTTGTGTTTTCCTCACTACCAATATCACGCTCTAAGGTAAGTGGTATTGTCGGGAAAAGCGGTGTTAAATTTTCAAACAGTATTTTATGCTTAGTGTTTTCAGGCACTTCGCTATTTACTTTATCGACTTTGACCAATGCGAAATAACGCTCGCCATCTTTAGGGGTGCGAATCTCACCATCAATACTGTCACCCGTATGTAGATTAAAACGACGAATTTGTGAAGGAGAAACATAAATATCGTCTGGCCCTGCAAGATAAGAGGTATCTGGGGAACGTAAAAACCCAAATCCATCTTGCAAGACTTCCAGCGTACCATCACCAAAAATACTGTCACCCTTTTTGGCTTTGTTTTTAAGAATTGCAAAAATCAAGTCTTGCTTTCGCATTCGGCTAGCATTATCAATTTCATTTGATATTGCCATTTCTACTAATTCTGTGACGGGTAAGTGTTTAAGGTCAGATAAGTGCATGAGTATGCTCGCTAGATGGGTATTGCAAAAATTATAGAAGGTTTTATTTTAGAGTAAAACAACAAGCACAAGAGTGTACTTGCTCTGTTTAGATTAAATGTTGCTATCAATAAATACCATTAGTTGTGATTTAGATAATGCGCCAACTTTAGTTGCTTCAACATTGCCATTTTTAAATAACATCAGTGTTGGAATACCGCGAATACCGTATTTAGGTGGTGTTTGCTGGTTGTCGTCTATGTTCAGTTTCGCAACGGTTAAACGATCCGAATATTCGGTTGATATTTCTTCTAGAATTGGTCCGATCATTTTACAAGGGCCACACCATTCTGCCCAGTAATCAACAAGCACTGGTATTTGTGCTTGTAGTACTTGTTCTTCAAACGTAGCATCACTAAGATGGATAATTTTTTCGCTCATGACGACCTCAAAGGTTGGATTAAATGAAAATAATTAATAGCAAAAACAACTTATGGTAATAGTAAGGAATGTTGTTGCTAGATAGGTTTTGTGTTGCACCAGTAGTGTGTAATCTTTTCAGTAATTATGCATATTACCAATTTGGTAAAGCAATATCAACCATATTATAACAGGCTGTATTGAAAACGTTCAATCGTCGTCGTTCGTTCAATCAACTTCTCCATCAAAATACTGGTTTTATTATCATTTGATCCTTAATAGTTCTCCCAATGTGAATTCGTTGTGAGAGAGGGTAGTGCTTGGTAGCTGTTTTAATGTATCTAACTCAGGTAATAGTAGCGCTTTGCATGGTGCTGTGTTTTTGTCAGATGCCACTGTAATTGCTTGGGCGCTAGGTGATAGTAGTTCAAACCCAACATCTAGCTGATTAAGTTCGTTTACATTTGCCCATCGGGCGATGGCGACTTCCCATAACCGCGTTTCATTGTTTCTGATCGCAACAATGTCTCCTACATACATACTGACTTGCGATGAGTTGAATTTATGCAGTGCAGCACCCTAAAGCGAAATGTAGGCTTATCACCAAGCAATATATAGAATCTATGATGGATAAGTAGTTTTTATGCTGGTGCATCTATCGCGTTATTTTCAGCGTCCAATATATTAAGCTGGTTTTCAATTGCAAATTGCATCAATTCTTCAAACCCATGAGGGTTTGAAATCTTTAATTGCATGTTGACGGCTAAGCAGCGAATGCCATCAATCATTTCAGGTTTAAGATAGGGTGAATAGCGTAGCTTTCTGTCATCGCCAAATGTAGCATAGCTGCTACAGATACGGTCTACCCAATCGCTAGGGCGAAAACGCTTACCTTCTTTTGTTAGGCTTTGGATGAAAACTTCTTCAGTTTCGACTGTCATTTTACCTCTTGAGTAATTAATAAACTTGATTTTAATGGATGGCGTTAATTTAAGTACTCAAAAAACTTAACGACTTTTGTCACGCCTTTTGTGTTCCGTGCGATTTCTATAGCTGCATTTGCTTCGGTAGTGTTAACGATGCCTAGTAAATAGACCACGCTATTTTCGGTGACGATTTTAACGTAGTTGGCTGGAAATTGATTTTCAGTGAGAAATTTTGTTTTAACTTTAGAAGTAATGTAAGTGTCATTGCTGCGTGAACTAAGAGAGGCTTTCGGACCGACAACAATTTCATTGGTGATATTGCGTACATTGTTAATGGCTTTAACAAAATTTTCAGCTTCAACTTTTGCCTCATCATTTGGCACTTCACCTGTTAACAGCACATTGCGGTTGTAGCTGGTGACATTAACGTGCGCTGCTGGGCCTAAATTCGTCTCCATTTGTTTAATGGCTTTTAGCTCAATGTTCTCATCCTCTATAAAAATGCCAGAGGTGCGTCTGTCGGCTGCAATGGCACCACCTGCAGCAGCACCGCTAACAACAACAGGTAAGCATGCTATTAATTGCGTTGCAAAAAGCACTGTGCAAAGGATTCTTAAGCAGATTATTTTTAAAGTCGGTATTGAAGTGAATTGCATCGAGTGTCTCCTAAAAAAATAGTTAAATAGATTGATTGTTGCGAATGATACGCCTTTTATGCATCAAATGCATTACGTAGCCACTGAATATGTTCTAAATCAACCTTGTTCATCAAAATGGCATCAAATCGACAAGCGCTATCGCCGTATGACTGCAAAAAATATTGCGCCGTTTTAATGAGCTTTGCTTGCTTTTGTAGCGTAATACTAGCGCCAGCATCGCCAAACTGATGATTGGAGCGCAGCCTAACCTCTACAAATACAATGGTGTCGGCATCTTGCATAATCAAATCAATTTCTCCAAAACGGCAGTGATAGTTTTGATTCAGTAGTTTAAGCCCATTATTGATTAAAAAAGTTGCCGCTAATTGTTCTGTTTCTAATCCAGCATTGTTTTTGTTGATCTTCATATTGTGCTTTTTAGGTAGGCTTAATTGATGCTTCGCGTTAAAATTTGACCGATGTCAGAATCGATCTTATTAGAGCCAACATTATATGTGGTTGCCACACCAATTGGTAATCTTGGTGATATTACATTGCGTGGTTTGGATGTTTTAAAAAGCGTTGATGTGATTGCAGCTGAAGACACTCGGCACACGTCTGGATTACTAAAGCATTTTAGCATTACAAAAAAGTTGATTGCTGTGCACGAACATAATGAGAAAAAATCGGCACAGTTATTATTAGCACGTTTGCAAAATGGTGAAAGTATTGCCTTGGTCACAGATGCAGGGACGCCTGGCATTAGTGACCCAGGCGCTGTTGTGGTTGATGTTTTGCGTGATGCGGGGATTAAAGTGGTGCCTATACCAGGTGCTAGTGCCGTCATTGCTGCACTTTCTGCAGCAGGTATAGTGGCAACAGGGTTTAGTTTCATCGGATTTTTGCCTGCAAGTGGTTCGCAGAGACGCAAAAGGTTAGCAAGCTTGAAGGGTATTGCAACTACATTAGTGTTTTACGAAGCGCCGCACCGGATTGTTGAATCTATTGAAGATATGGCTAATACTTTGGGTGGGGAGCGCCGTATTACTATCGCGCGTGAGCTGACTAAAACATTTGAAACGTTTCATCGCTGCGCGCTAAGTGAAGCAAAAGCGTGGTTGCTAGGTGATGCTAACCAACAACGCGGTGAATTCGTGTTGTTAGTAGAGGCCGCAGCAGTACAAAAAAAAGCGGAAGGTTTGGCTGAAGAGCCAGCGCGTGTACTGCGGTTGTTGTTGTCTGAGCTACCGCTTAAACAAGCGGTGAAGCTGGCAGTGGAAATTACTGGCCTTAAAAAAAACCTGCTATATAACTTTGCGTTAAAATTAAAAGATGATCAATAAAACAAATGTTTCAATCACAATAACACGCCCAGATGATTGGCATTTGCATTTGCGGGATAGGGCAATGCTTAAAGCGGTGTTGCCGGATACTGCAAAGCGGTTTGCGCGAGCGATTGTCATGCCTAATTTGCGGCCACCAGTGACGACGACAGCGCTGGCACAAGCTTATCGCGATCGCATTTTGCAAGCACTGCCTACGGGTTTAAATTTTGAACCATTAATGACGCTGTACTTAACTGATAATACCAGTGCAGCAGAAATTGAAAAGGCTAAAGTAAGCGGTATTATTCATGGCGTGAAACTCTACCCGGCCGGTGCGACGACGAACTCAGACTTTGGTGTGAGTGATCTTAAGCAGTGTGATGCAGTGCTAGCCGCGATGGAAAAACTGGGCATGCCTTTGCTGGTGCATGCAGAAGTGACAGATACAGATGTGGATATATTTGATCGCGAAAAGGTCTATATAGATCGCACGATGCAGCCTTTATTAAAAAGGTTTCCTAGTTTAAAGGTGGTGTTTGAGCATATTACAACTAAAGAGGCAGCCCAGTTTGTAGCTAACGCACCTGACAATGTTGCTGCAACGATCACAGCGCACCATTTGCTCATGAATCGTAATGATATGTTAGCTGGGGGATTGCGTCCACATTATTACTGTTTACCAATATTAAAACGGGAAGCACATCGTTTGGCGCTGGTTCAAGCAGCGATATCAGGCAGCGCCAAATTCTTTTTAGGTACAGATAGCGCCCCGCATACTAAAACCGCAAAAGAGTCTGCATGCGGTTGTGCCGGGATGTATACCGCGCATGCGGCCATTGAGCTCTATGCAGAGGTGTTTGATGCAGAAGATGCATTAGATAAACTAGAAAGCTTTGCCAGTTTTTATGGTGCAGATTTTTATGGGCTGCCTAGAAATAAAGAGAAAATCACGCTAGAAAAGTCCGCTTGGACTGTCTCAGCAACACTTGAAGTTGGAGGCGAGTGTTTAGTACCACTACGTGCAAGCGAACAGGTTCACTGGAAGTTAAGATAAAATCAAGCTGGTTTAGCCCTTGGCTGCTTGATTCTGATTCATTTTTGATTTCCGCTTACCTTGACGAATACCACCAAAATAATTCTCGTCTAATTCAACTGCACCATCGAATATTTCATATGTTTCTTGCTCTAAGTAATAGAGGATAGTCTCACGCAATTTGCGGTAAAAAAATGCTGCACTATTGAGGCTTATTCCTAATAAATCTGCTGCTGCTCCCGCTGTCGTTTCAGATACAAAAAATTCAAGCAGCCTGAACAGGTTTATTGCTTAATTTATAACTAGTTACCTCCATAGGTTAGCTTGAAATTTAAGCTAACCTAATACAGCCCCTAAATAAATACTTTAAATTTTATCCCTAATATTTATAGGCAGTTTCAAAACAATCGTTAATTTAATGCTATTGAATGTTTAGACTGCTAGTTAAACACGCCCTTTGAAGCATTTCAATGCTTCAGCTAAATGCTAAAACGATTTCCTTGCATTTGACTTGAACCTAGAAGATAATAATGATTCTCATTAAGATTTAAAATCTCAACTATGTCAGAACCTGCAATCGAAATCCCAAAGTTTAATGGGCCAGTTGAAGTCGAACTACTTTACAAACGGCATCGCCCTTGGTTGCTATCATGGTTGAAAAAAAGGTAGATTGCCCTCAAGATGCTGCTGATTTAAGTTAAGATACCTTTGTTTCCATACTGGCTTCACTAAATACTAAAAACTTAATCCAACCACGCGCCTATTTACTGGTGATAGCAAGTCGGTTAATGATTAACCGTTTTAAACGTCGTAAAGTTGAGAAGGCGCAATCGAACTAAACACTTAACCTAT
>WASW01101137.1_pt1 | contig 28168 bp, 28 predicted proteins | sample 5698521 | NCBI WGS metagenome assembly WASW01 (sample SAMN11175560, study PRJNA528189) | sponge metagenome | isolation source: marine sponge | host: Leucetta | place: Antarctica: Western Antarctic Peninsula, King George Island | collected 2013-01
ACCCACAAAGAGTGCCCCCGGCCCCAAAGACAACCAACCCCCAAAATACCCGCCACAATGGCTCGCGCCCCATCCAGCACCGTTTCCAGACGGGTCCTGGTTCCGGCACCGGATTTAATCCATGTAGATCAATATATACGGGGCTTGCTGACATTGCGTTAGCTCGTTTCCTCAAACAATTCCCGGCCAATCAACCAGCGCCGAATTTCCGATGTTCCGGCACCTATTTCATATAGTTTGGCGTCTCGAAGCAGGCGTCCGGTCGGCGATTCATTGATATACCCCGTGCCGCCCAGGCATTGAATGGCTTCCAGCGCCATCCAAGTGGCTTTTTCGGCCGCATATAGAATGGCCCCGGCGGCATCTTTTCGCGCCGTTTCACCGCGATCACAGGCCTTGGCAACGGCGTATACATAAGCTTTGGTAGCATTCATGGTTGTATACATGTCAGCCAATTTTCCCTGCATCAACTGAAAAGTACCGATCGATTGACCAAACTGCTTTCGGTCATGGATATAGGGCACGACGATGTCCATACAGGACTGCATGATCCCCGTTGGCCCGGCGGCTAAAACAGAGCGTTCGTAATCAAGCCCGCTCATCAAGACGTTGACGCCTTTGCCGATACCACCAAGGATATTTTCTTCAGGCACTTCACAGTCTTCAAACACCAACTCGCATGTGTTCGACCCGCGCATACCAAGCTTGTCCAGTTTTTGCGCCGTCGAGAAACCTTTAAAACCCTTTTCGATCAGAAATGCTGTAATACCCTTAGGGCCCGCGTCCGGGTCAGTTTTGGCGTACACGACCAGAGTATTGGCATCAGGGCCGTTGGTGATCCACATCTTGGTGCCGTTCAGAACGTAGTGATCCCCTTTCTTTTCTGCCTTCAGTTTCATCGATACGACATCAGACCCTGCGCCGGGTTCACTCATCGCCAGTGCACCGACGTTTTCACCTGAAATCAGTTTGGGAAGATAACGCTGTTTTTGCGCGGCGTTCCCGTTACGGCTAATTTGATTAACACAAAGGTTGGAATGTGCGCCGTAGGATAGTCCCACTGAGGCAGATGCTCGGCTAATCTCTTCCATGGCGACAACATGTTCAAGGTACCCCATCGCGGCGCCGCCATATTCTTCGTCGGCAGTAACGCCAAGAACACCTAAATCTCCCATTTTTCGCCAAAGATCCGCCGGGAATTCATTGCTTTCATCAATGTCGGCGGCGCGCGGCGCAATTTCATCAGACGCAAACGTACGCACCGAATCCCGCATCATGTCCGCGGTTTCACCGAGATCGAAATTAAGGGATGGATATTCGTTAGGGATCATTTGAAGCGTCCGTTATAAAAATTTGAAATGTTCACAATATGCTGACCAGCGGATTATTCTACCACGTCGGGCCGACCGACTTATTCTACCACGTCGGGCCGACCGACGACCCTCATAATTGTTTGCTGCATGAGGGCACATACAGTCTCTTTTCCGTCTTTGACGGCAATCACATCACCGTTTGTGACCGTCAGGGTTTTCCCAGGGCGAATAACGTTGGCCCGCGCGATCAGCAACTCACCCTCGGCAGGCGCTATCAGATTAATTTTGAATTCCACAGTCAAAACACCGTCTCCGGGCTCAAACAGGGAAAACGCCGCATATCCGCCGGCATTATCAACAATCGCTGACACCGCACCAGCATGGATGAAACCGTGTTGTTGGGTTAGGTTTTCATTGTAGGGCAACAATATTTCGGCAAACCCTGGCCGAACCGCCCCAACGTCTGCACCAAAGGTTCGCATCAGCGGCTGACGTAAGAAGCTGTCTTTTACACGCTTTACATAATTGGGGTCGCGCGGGGTAAAATCAGTCATCGGTCCCCTGCTCCTTTAGGCGCACTTCAGCATTGGTGACGATATGTTCTGCAAACTCAATCGATTTTCTAATGTCCGTATTCATGTGAACAGCAACCATATCGACTTTTGAGGCTAGGTCACCCGTCTCTCCGTTGAACATGTCATGGTGGAACTTAATCACTTTCCCGGACAGTTTGATCAGGCGGCTGCGAACCGTAATGATATCGCCGGCTTTTAATTCCTGCAGGTAAGTTATGTGTTGCTCAACGGCAGCCATGCCGCGCTGATTTTCGCGTAAGTAAGATGGCGTAAGACCTAAATCTGATAAAAAGTTCCATGTAGCCTCATCATATTTCCCCACGTACCACTGAACGTTCATGTGCCCCATATGGTCACACTGGGCTGGATAAACACTTCCGCGGTAGGTAATTTCCATATCGTTCATGCCCCGCCTATTTGGAAAATATAGAACTAAGTTACTTAACGTTTACGTAAACGTCAACTTATGTAAAATTACAAGTAAATTCTCTCCATTTGCGTACGTGTTCCAGTATTGTATTATTCTAATCGCGTTTAACATGTCGACGGAGGCAACCATGACTGAAACCCATTTTCCACTCATTCTCGACCTGGTAGAGTGGGTAAATAAACGTCCACGCCAGTACGGTGACGTGATGGACGCATGGCGAACGTCTTGCCCGCGCCTGCCAGTTTGGGAGGACACTGTGGATCTCGGATTTGTCGAGCGAAGTCATGACCCAATTTTTGGTGAACAGGTATTGATAACCGAAAAAGGGCGACAAATCCTTTACGAAAACGGCCGTGGTACGGCTATTTCTGGATCGCAGGATCATTCGGCGCTGACAGGCCTATCGTAAATGAGGATCACAGTCCTTGACGATTATTTCGATACTATCCGCACCCTTCCCTGTTTCAAAAAACTAGCGGAACATGAGGTAACGATCTGGACTGATCATGTGCAGGAGATTGATCTACTGGAAGGTAGATTGAGGGATACTGAGGCGCTTGTTCTTATACGTGAGCGCACCGAAATCAGAGGCCCGCTTCTCGAACGATTAGAAAACCTGAAACTGATCAGTCAACGCAGTGTATTCCCGCATATTGACGTGGATGACTGTACCCGCCTTGGCATTATTCTTTCATCAAGCCAGCATACTGAGACGCCGTCTTACGCGACGGTGGAATTGACGTGGGGGCTGATCCTGAGTGCATTTCGCAAAATCCCGCAGCAAATGGCTTCTTTGCAATCCGGGAACTGGCAAATGGGTGTTGGCAGCTCGGTCCGTGGTAAAACGTTGGGCATTTTCGGATATGGCCGCATTGGCCGCGCCGTTGCCGACCTTGGCCGGGCATTTGGGATGAATATTCTCATATGGGCAAGTGACGGTTCTCGCGCGCGGGCGAATGAAGACGGATTTGAGACCGCCTCCAGCAAACGCGCTTTCTTTTGCAGTAGCGACGTGATCTCCCTTCACATGCGTCTTTATCCGGCAACACGTGGAATTGTGACAAGTGAAGATTTAAAAGTTATGAAACCGTCCGCCTTATTGGTAAACACCAGCCGGGCGGCACTAATAGAACCCGGCGCATTAGTCGATGCGCTCAAGTCGGGCGCGCCTGGAATGGCTGCGGTTGATGTCTATGAAAACGAACCGATGCGCGATTTAAACAATTCACTGACTAATATGGCGAACGTTATATGCACCCCCCATATCGGATATGTCACCAAAGATGAATTTGAGCTTCAGTTTACCGATATTTTTGACCAGATCGTTGAGTATAATTCGGGTATACCCATTAACGTGATTAATTCGGATGTATTGAGCAGTCCCGTTCTACGCTCGCCAGAATTATCTAAAATGTGATCACACCCGATCAACTATTCGTCTTGCTGCGGGCCATTACTTGAGGCATAAGCGAAAATCTATGTGATCGACATGATTATGGGTGCCGACATGCTCAAAGTTATCTCAAATTGCTGGGCGTTATTTCTGGGTATGGGTTTGATCATGCTCGGCAATGGCCTGCAAGGTTCTCTCCTCGGACTGAGGGCGTCAATTGAAGGGTTTAGTCTTTCAGTAACTGGCCTGGTTATGTCCGGATATTTTATTGGCATGGTTGTCGGCTCGATTTTTGTTCCCAAAATTGTCAGCCGGGTCGGTCACATCCGGTCTTTTGGCGCGCTTGCCTCTCTCGCATCGATGTCAATTCTGGTCCATATCGTGTTCACTGACCCTTTGATATGGTGGGCCATGCGGCTGGCAACGGGATTTGCCTATGCCGGTCTCTACATTGTTGCCGAAAGCTGGCTGAACGATGTTGCAGAAAACGAAACCCGCGGTGAATTGCTTAGCTTTTACATGTTGATCTCGCTCGGCGGATTGGCCGGCGGACAACTGTTACTGAACCTTGCAAGCCCGGAAGGTTTTACGCTGTTTATCCTGATATCGGTTCTGGTCAGCATTGCCGTTATTCCCATTCTTGTATCCGTCAGTGCTGCGCCGGCGTTTGAAACCACAGAATCTGTCGGTATTTTTCAATTATATCAGGTCTCTCCACTTGGCGTATTTGGTATTTTTTCTTCCGGAATTGCGATTGGATCGTTTTTCGGAATTGGCGCGGTGTACGCATCTTCTTCAGGCCTCAGTGTTCAAGAAGTTTCTATGTTTATGGGAAGTTTTATTGTCGGCGGTGTCCTGTTCCAATACCCACTCGGTAAATTCTCCGACATATTTGGACGGCGTAAAATTATCATCTTCACCTGCGCCGCAGGTGCGGCGGTGTGCATCGGCTCGACGTTAATTCCCATCACTGGATGGCAGGTATACCTGCAAATTGCCCTTGTTGGCGGACTTTGCCTGCCGCTTTACGCATTGTGTATCGCCCATACCAATGATTATCTAAACCAAAGCCAAATGGTGGCGGCAAGCGGAACACTGGTTTTGGCGAACGGCGCCGGCGCATCCATCGGCCCGCCGTTAACGGCCTTTGCCATGGATTTAATTGGCGCACAGGCATTTTTTCAAATTTCGGGTATTTCGCTAGCACTGGTGTGTATATTTGCCATTTGGCGTAGTACGCAGCGCGATGCAATGTCACGTGAGGACCAAGGCGATTTTGTCCCAATGTCCCCGACGCCGATCAGCGCTGCATTTAATCCTGACCTAGACCTTGAAGAAATTGAAGCCGCAGCAGATGTCGACAAACAAACTGTTGTCGCCAGCTTTGAAGAATTGGTTGATGACTTGAGCTCAAGCGACGAAACAGATTAAGTCAATTGCCGACCTTGAACGGAGATACCAGTCCTTCAAGGGTCGACATCAACGACAGTGGTGTCAATTTTCCGGTTCCCGGTGTCTCATCAGAAGGAACGCCTGCAACTGAGATTTCAAAATGAGTTGAATCCGCGTCAACGATAATCACGTGGCAATTCCTGTCGACTGTGGGGTCAGCCCATATCTCATATTGCGTTCTTTCTGGGCCAATTCCCGCAAACGCCAAGGCCACTGTGATGTTGACGTTGGCCGGGAACAGCGATGCAGCCTCGGCAACTGATCCTTTAAACAGACATTTCGCTTCAGTCAGACTGTCTACATCAATCCCCTGCTCAACCACGAACTTCGCTGTGCGCAACGACTTGGGTGGTTTATTTGTTTTCATTACTACTGAATTGATTGTCCCGTATGACGCAGCCCGCACTGCGTCCAGTCCGACGATCGCTCCCGATGGAATGATCAATCGCCCGCCGTTTTTGTGGGCAAGATCAATCAGGTCGGGACGTGGTAATAAGGAAGTGACGCTGAGGGGGATAAAAATACAACCTTTGGATAAAGCGGATTCTGCAATTTCAGCAAAACAATCAGGCGGCGTGCATTCTACAACTACATCTGCAACATCTGCCAATTGATCCAGATCCAGGACATCAGGCGGTGATAAAAAATCAACAACCCGGGCGCGCGCACGTTCCTTGTTTCCAGCTGATACGGCAACCAATTCAAGACCGCGAACTCCGCCGTCCAACCATCTAGCGGCTGGCATTCCAACGGCTCCAAGGCCGCCGATCGCAACTTTCAGTGATGGGGTCTCATTTAGGGATGATTTTGATGGCATTAAGATACTTCGATTTAATTTGAGATGCTTTTGTCCTGCAGCAAATCTTTGCATTCTTGTTCGCGGCGATCAAGTTCATCCAAAATTTCCTTGATATCTTTCTGTTGGTGCCGAAGGGTCGCCTGACGTTCCCTGATTTTATCCACGAAATGCGTAAGTTGCGCAGTTTCCGTCGCATCAACATCATAAAGGTCAATCATCCCGCGAATTTCATCCAGCGAAAACCCCAGGCGTTTACCGCGCATGATCAGGCGCAACCGTATACGATCTCTTGAACTGTATACCCGGCGTTGCCCCTGCCGGTCAGGAGAAATTAGATGTTTATCTTCATAAAACCGGATGGTTCTGGTCGTAATTTCAAACTCGCGAGCAAGCTCGGCAATAGAATAAGTGTCTGACATACGTGCAAAGTACTTAACGTTTACGTTTACGTCAACGTAAAGGGAAACCGTTATTTAGCAAATTATTTTGTGACATTGCCACACGCCAAGAATGGCAGGGGAAATCCGGACGAATTTCTGATTTTCGAGGATCGGTTATCTTTCATCATTTTGACATCGCCAATCACATCGCGGCCAGTGACCTTCTTAATCGAATTTAACAATTTTTTCTCAATTTTCACTGAAGACAGAAATTGGGTTTTCTCTTCACCAACGTCCTGATAATAAAATCCATTTATCGGATTTTTATGAAATTGCTGCATCAAAGCATCCTGAATCCGAGGTTCAAGTCGACAGGTTTTGCTAATCAGCTTTGGATCTTTTACCTTCAAAAAAACCGCTGTAAACATATATCCCGCCTGAGCGGACGATCTGTTTTTCTTATAAGGAACGAGGACAGGCCTGAGTTTCACATATTGTTCTGGACTGACTGAAGGTTTTTTAGCGCCAAAATCAGTGAATACGTGAAGTAATCCCAAGGCGGAAAACGTCACCCCCAAAATTGCGGTCCCGGCGAATACGCCGCTCTTAATGCTTCCCCCCAACAATGACATTTAGTGTTCCCCCCAAGGTGACATCTTTATGCACGTTTTCGAATGTTTTGCGTATCCTCATAATCTTTATACCATGCTCGGACTTCTGACAATTCGTCATCATGACGTTTTAAGGACCGTGTAAAACCCTCCGACGAAACTTGATACTCTTTATCAAGGCGCGACAAATTTCTGCGGGTTTCCGTTTGCTCCACCTTAATTTTGGAGAGATCACGGCGGGTTTCATCGGCACCCTTTTTGACCAATACCTCAGTATTGGCCGTAACCTGCTTTACGGTTTCAGATACTGTCCATAATGATATCAAAGAGATCACGACCGAAAGACCGGCGAGAAAGGTTACTAATTCCATTACAATCGTGACAAGGCGTGCGCCCCTACTCTTTTTGACATTTAACAAAATTCGAATATGTAATGGGTTATCTCAGATCGATCAGCGGATATGAAACATTATTAGGACCAAATATGATCTTAATGAGTATTTGATGGGTGTGGTACTGAAACATCATTGATTACATCTCTATCACCGCCGCGTTCAAACGCGAGGTTGGTCAGCGAGGTTGCGATTTCAATTACATCTCTGACCTCGTTATTTAGGTCCGTCGACAGTTCACAAACCGCGACGACAAGGCCTTCAAAATCACCTTTTTGAGAGACCATCGCACTGGCCCAAAGACTTTGTGTTTCTGAATAGGCTATTGGCATGGCATGGGACGGTCTTATCAGCATATTACGCCATTCCTTTGATTTTAATTCTGTGCTGAAATCAACCACCAGATCTACCGGGTCAGAGAACCCGAACCCGGTGGCTAAATAGGTTATCGCATTATTATTATCGAATTTGATCGTCCCTTCGTTGCCGCTAATTTGGAAAATGGCGACTGGGATCGAAGGAGCCGCTAAGTTTATCATGTCCGATATCGATTTTATGATCTCGTCTACCGGGTACCTATGGAGAATTTTATCTAAAACCAATTTCTGTCCGCTAGACAGCAGCACCCTTTGCTGTTGTTCTGTAAAATCTGATGCCACACCCTGATAACCGATGAACACGCCCTCACCGTCGAACATTGGCGCGCCACTAACTCTGTACCAAATCTGACCGCCTGCCTTGAACCTGGCGCGATAGACAAAGTTACGAAACGGTTGTCGAGATTTCAGAATATTCCTGTGTTCATCCATCTGACGAATTTCCGAGTCATTGCGCGGATCATGGTATTGCCACCGTGTTGTTCCAATAATCTCATCCAGGGTTTCGCCCGTACATTCCCAAAGGCCGATCGATGCCCATGTCATTTGAAAATGTTCATCCATCTCCCAGCACCAAACAGATGAAAAATCTGAAACGAGGCGAAGCCGGTCCGCGTCCGCTTGTCTCTCCTGATCGATTTTTACCTGACCTGTGACATCCTGTGCCGTTCCTCTGTACCCGGTAAAGACACCCTTTAAATCAAACTGGGGATTACCACTAATTTTTGTCCAGACGATTCTGCCGCGCTGTCGCCTCGCGCGGTAGATGAAATTGCGAAACGGGCGATGGAGGTCCAGGTCTTCGCGATGCTGTTGCATCTGCAATCTGTCTTTATTTGTTAAGGGAGCATGATTTTCCCACCGTTTGGCGCCAATACGCAAAATTGATTCTTGCCCCGTCACTTCACTCATCTCTTCGGAAAACCAGGAAAACGTGTGCGTTTCATCAGTTTCCCAGAACCAGTCAGTGGACAATTTGGCAAACTCGCGAAATTTTTCCTCACTTTGCACGATTGCCCACTCAGACTTTTTTACTTGGGTTACGTCCGTGGTCGCGCCAATGTATCCCGAAAATTCTCCCCGTTCATTGAACATTGGGGACCCGCTTGCCCGAATATTTCGAATTTCTCCAGACGGCCGGATATATTGAAAATCGAAATCACGAAAAGGTAAATGATCCTGCATTGTTGTTCGGTGTCCGGCCAGATAATGCGGCAATTTGTTATCAAACCCGTCTTCGAATTTTTGCCACCTGGTCTTACCAATATAGTCAGAAATTTTAAGGTCAGTTTTTTTTTCAAAATCGTCAGATAACCATACGTATCTAAGATTTTTGTCCAGTTCCCAAAACCAGTCAGCGGAAGCCATGGCGATTTGAAGAGATCGTTCGGCGCTCCTTTTGAGTACCTTTTCCGAATTTTTCCGTTCAACGTTTTCACCAAATATAATCAGGTCGCTAAACTGCTCAACACAGTCATCGACAAAACCGGCAATAATCTTCGAACATTTTGGCGTTAGTTGGATAATTTTACGCCGACGATCAATCGCATCTGAAATTTTTTCCAAAACACCTATTTGTTCGAGGCTGGTTAAGCAGGAAATTGTTGCTGTCTTGGAAACATCAATAGAATGATAAATGTCTGACACTGAAACGCTATCATTTGAGAAATGAGCGCCGCACAGAAAGTAGATAACCTCCCACATCGACTTGGACTCTTTGATGAAACCGGATCTGCCCAAGGATTGAAAAAATACATTCTGAAAGCGGTTTATTATGCGCCTGTCCCGGAACAGGCGGAATTTTACGATATGACTGATAACCGCCTTTCTTTTCTCGGTTTCATTTTGTTGAACCATAAAAAAACTCTTTAATCAGATTAAATTCTGACCTCAATACAACAGATATGACCAAAATTAATAAAATTATGGTCATAGTTATAAGGACATAGCAAATTTTCAAGCTTAGGGGAAAATGTTCCAGTATTGAACCAATGCCAGATTTAATCACAAATGTGCGGGACTAAAGCCGCTTATCCCAATGATTAAGGAGTTACAGCAGAATCAAGGCCGCCAATCCCAGAAACACGAAAAAGCCAACAACATCTGTGATCGTCGTCAGGAAAACGCCTGACGCTATCGCTGGGTCGACATCAATTCTGTCTAGAACGATGGGTATGGTTGCACCGGCAACGCCGGCGACAATCATGTTTACGATCATCGCCAGACCTATCACCTGCCCCAGAACAGGATTACCAAACCAGGCCCACGTTACGCCGCCTGCCAACAGCGCAAAAATCACGCCGTTAACCATCCCGACCATCAGTTCCTTACCAACCAACCGGGCAGCGTTCGTTGTGGTAATCTCTTTCATCGCAATAGACCTGACAGCAACGGTTAATGTCTGTGTCCCTGCGTTACCCCCCATTGAAGCGACAATCGGTAACAGTATCGCAAGGGCAACTATTTCTTCGATTGAGGCATCAAACAGTCCGATCACAAGAGAAGCGAGTATTGCGGTTATCAGGTTGATGACCAACCACGAAAATCGTGACCGCACCGTATCAATAACCGCATCATACAGATCAAGCTCCCGCACACCGCCCATACGCATTATGTCTTCTTCGTGCTCTTCATCAATAACGTCAACAATGTCATCAATTGTAATGGCGCCAACCAACCGCCCTGCATCATCAACAACCGGCGCTGAAACAAGATCACGCTGGCGGAACAGGAAGGCGACGTCTTCTTGATCGGCGGTCGCGGGGACAATTTTAAGGTTACTTTCCATAACATCTTCAAGTCTAGCTCGCCGCCCTGTTCGCAGAATTTTATCGAGCGCAACCTTTCCAACAGGGCGATGGTGAGGGTCAACGACATAAATAACATAAAACTGATCGGGTAAGGGGTTGTCTTCGGAATCAGCGTTGCGGCGCATGAAGTCGATCGTATCACCAATGGTCCAGAACGTTGGTACCGTCACCAACTCGCGCTGCATCAATCGGCCAGCACTATCATCCGGGTACGACAACCCTTCCTCAAGAATTGCCCGGTCGCCTTCAGGAATGGCATTCAGAACCCGTTTCTGATGGTCTTCGTTGAGTTCTTCAAGCACCTCTATTGCATCATCGGAATCGAGTTCCGACATGGCCGCCGCAACGCCTTCAATCCCCAATAATTCAATAACGTCTTCGCGTACAGCATCATCAAGATCGGGCAGAATTTCAGCATCAAACTCGGTGCGGATTACGTCAACCAGAGCAGCGCGGTGGTCGTCATCGACGCGTTCGAGCAAATCAGCGACATCGGTATAATGTAGTTCACTTGTCAGCGCGCGAACACGGTCCATGTCGCCCGCATCTAGCGCGTCCACGACCTGCTGTTCTACACCGGATTCAAGATCTGCGATCAGATCGTCAGGGGTGACATTTTCATCTTCGGAGATCGGTGGTTGCGTTTCTGGATTGCTCACGAAGACCAGCCTTTTTAAGGAATTTGGGTCTAGTTGGTATCATGAATTAACCGAACTGAACACCTCAGTTACCGCTCAGTTTATGCAAAACCTGACTCGCGAACAAATTTTATAAGCTGGGCCGGGAATGAGGTTCCCTTGGCAATCAGCGTTGTATTATTTGGTACTGTAAAATTGTCCATCTCGGACTGCGCAAGTCCTGTCAAAACGGCAATCTTGGTATGCCCAAGGGGGGCAAATGCACCTAATGCCGATGCCAACTCCATTCCGCTACCGCGAGCGATTTGCATCGCCGAAATCACCAAGTCCGGTTTCAGGTTCAGCGAGAAATCAATCGCCTGAACCATGTCAGTGGCATTTGTGATGCGAAATCCAATAGATGCCAGCTCCCGGCTGATGATCTTCTGCTGAACACTTTTTGGTAAAACAAATACAATATGGCCCCTTATCCGTCCGCCGCGCGACCCCTCTCCGCAACCAGGCAACGGCAACCCCTCCAAAATATTTGATTCCTGTTTTTCGTCGACCAGCCCCCGCTTTATGACAACAAACCGCATACCGTCAGCGAACAACCTGCAATCTTCCACAGGCAGGCGGCTTTGCGTATCAGCCAGATCGATATAGTCTTCAAACGCGTGCGCGATATGGACGAGAGTCGTAAATCCATATCCGGCTGCGCTGTTCTTGATGGAGCGGATTTGTCTTTTGATATCCATGACGTGATGATCATGAAATCCCAAACGATCAGAAATTTGATTGATCAGATCATCAATCACGTCAAGTTCATGTTCGCATCTGTCAAGATATTCCCCGCCCAAATCGGCAATAATCATTTCAAGATCAGCGTCGATTGTCATAAAATTTACCTTCTCGTTTGGTGCGTGGTATCAACTTTCGGTCCAGCTTAAACATTGAAGCTGGCATATGCTACGGATATTGGCGATTATTTGAGGCTTGGCGAGCAGATTTATTGAATTTCTTTAGTGCTAAAGTTTGATCCCAACCTGAATTCACAAATGACAAGGCCCGCAGGAATAACCCACGGGCCTCAAATCATTTTGGTGCGGTCGAGAAGACTCGAACTTCCACGGGATTATCTCCCACAGCGACCTCAACGCTGCGCGTCTACCAGTTCCGCCACGACCGCAATATCAAAGCTGCAAGATGATGTCTTGCACTGGTATGCGGGGGATATACCCAATCGGGGCCTTGCGATCAAGCGCAAGATGAGCGATTTATCTATACCATGGAAAATAACACGAATAATGATCAGGGCGCACTGGCCCCTCAGGTCCCAAATATACCCGTAAAATGGCGGATTAGTGACGATTTAGTCGACTATCCGGGGGCCATCGATTTTATGGAGCGCCGGGTCCAGGAAATTCGTGATGGCACAAATACCGAGACCGTTTGGTTACTTGAACACCCTCCTCTCTATACATCGGGAACGAGTACCAATCCGGCCGACCTGATCGACCCCAATCGGTTTCCGGTTTTTGAGACAGGACGCGGCGGACAATATACGTATCATGGACCCGGGCAACGTGTCGCCTATGTGATGATGGACCTAAAGAACCGCGGCAGCGATGTGCGGTGCTATGTCCATGATCTGGAGGAATGGCTTATTCGCACCCTTGCGCAGTTTAACGTGATTGGTGAACGCCGAGAGGGCCGGGTCGGCATATGGGTCAGGCGCGGCGCACCGGGCACCCCTGCAGCGCGCGAAGACAAGATCGCAGCGATCGGTGTTCGGGTTCGTAAATGGGTGACCTATCATGGGGTCGCGATCAATGTCGAGCCGGACCTTGATCATTTCGGCGGTATTGTACCCTGCGGTATTGCTGAACATGGCGTGACATCGCTCTGGGATCTTGGCATAACCGCAACCATTGCGGAAGTAGATCTGGCGTTACGCCGATCGTTTGAGGATACCTTCGGGGTCCATACCGTCACGTAAAGGATTGAGTATCATAGGATGATCTGGTTATCCGAAAAACGAAGGTTGGTAGCTTTCTTGAGTATCCTGTTGCTGTCCGGTTTTTTCCTGACCAGCATCATTGGCTATCAGGTCTCAAAATCAACATTGAAGGACGTAATTTTTCAAAGTGAGTTGCCGCTCACAGGAGATAACGTTTATTCGGAAATCCAGCGTGATCTACTCCCCCCAATTTCCATCGCCTCAATGATGGCCCAGGATACTTTTTTGCGCGATTGGGTGATCGACGGTGAGCACGATCAAAACTTGATCGGAAAATACCTCCAGGAAGTTAAATCACAATACGGAACACATTCAGCGTTTTTTATTTCCGAGCGGACCCGGGTCTACTATCACTCAGATGGCATCTTAAAAACGCTGACTCAGAATTCCAAAGAGGATGCCTGGTATTTCAGAGTTCGCGATATGGTTCAGGATTTCGAAATCAATGTAGATCCTGACAAAGCCAGCCAAAGCAAGATGACGGTTTTCATCAATCACAAGGTCTACGATTATAACGGACGTTATATTGGCGCAACCGGTATAGGGCTTGAAGTAGACGCCGTGCAAAAACTGATTGATACGTATTCCCGAAAATATCAACGCCATATATTTCTTGTCGATCAAACTGGAGACGTGGTTCTCGCGAAGACCGATCCCAAAAGTGCCCCCCGAAATCTCAGTGACATGCCCGGAATTAGTGATATCGCCAAACAAATTCTGACCACCACCTCGGCCAGTTTTGAATACGACAATGGCGGCGAAACTTACTTGTTGGCAGCGCGTTTTATACCGGAATTGAAGTGGGTCTTATTGGTTGAACAATCGGAATCACATGCAGTTCGCGGCCTGAAAGAGGCCTTGGTTATTAATCTTCTAATCAGCCTAATGGTCACGATCATTGTTGCAATCGCAACTTTTTACGCCATCAATCTCTATCAGAAACGCCTCGAGCGCATGGCTGAAGAAGAAAAGTTCATGAACGACCAGCTGTCTCATTTAAATGAACAGAAAGACAAAGTGCTGTCCATAATCGGGCATGATTTAAGAAGCCCGTTTAATGCCGTAATCGGTTATGCCGAATTGATGACCGAAACATCTGGAAATTTGGATCAGAAAAAAATAAAGGGATATGCTGAAAACATCGCGCAGTCCGGAAGAAACGCCAATGCTCTGCTCGACAGTTTATTAAGCTGGGCGCGGTTTCAATGGGGCAACCTTGTGCCAGCGCCAACACACTTTTATATCGCCGAAATCATCACCCATAATGTCATGCTGTTTAATCCCAACGCTGTTGTTAAAAACATCACCCTTAAAGTTCAGGATGGTATTAATGCCTTTGTCGTTGCCGATCAGGACATGGTTGATCTGATTGTTCGAAATTTATTGAACAATGCGATTAAATTTACGAATCCAGGGGGCAAAATTTCCATTAATGTCACTGAGGTCGAGGGAATGGCATGGGTTTCGATAAGCGATACAGGTGTGGGCATACGGCCCGATGATATTGCCCGCCTATTCAAAGGTAAAAACATTCAATCAACAAAAGGCACGTCGGGGGAAGCTGGAATCGGCATGGGTCTGGCGCTTTGCCAGGATATGGTTGAAGCCAACGGCGGCACGATATCTGTTGATAGCGACGCGGAAACGGGATCGACCTTTCGGTTTTCCCTGCCCCTTTACAAATCCTAACAGGCAAATATTTGTCCGATATTGATAGCGTGGTAAACTGAACTTATGGCTTCATTTTTCTCAAGATTGTTTGGCGCAGGGTCAAACAAACCAGACACCGCTCCGGTTCAAAGTGATCCTGTATCCTATCTGGACTTAACCATCGTGCCTGGCCCGATAAAAGCTGACGGACAATGGCGTCTTGCCGGCGTTATCATTAAGGATACGCCAGATGGAAAATTACAGCGCGATTTTCTACGTGCCGACACCTTTAGCACATCGGGCGAAGCGGAAGAATTTGCGATCCGAAAAGGAAAACAAATTATTGATGAACAAGGTGATCGGCTTTTTGCCAATGGCGAGCCCGAAGGCCGGACTTAAATATTACGACGCTTCCACTGACGCCGGACAGTGACCTTCTATTCGCGGCCTCAGGGCATCAAACGTCTCGTATATGTGATCCAATAATACACGAACTCGCGGGTTCTTTCGTACATCCGCATGGACCAAAGCCCAGATTTGATTGTCTGGAACAGGCAAAAACCCAGGAACGCGGCGTAAACTGTCGTCACTGTCTCCCGCAAAACAGGGCATCATTGCGATCCCCATATCATCAGAAACCATTTCACGAACAACCATCAGGGAATCTGATTTCGCTATGATCCGCGCCGGCAGAACAGGCATTTCTGCCGGTTTGTATGTGAGGGAAATCCATTTATCCAGTTTTGGTCGTGCGTTGAGGTATTTTTTGGATGCGTACGGCGTTAAGGGGCTGTCTGCCAGTTTACGTCCGTACGCATTCAGTGGAGGACTGTTGGAAATTCGTATCGCGATATCCGCCTCCCTTCTCGATAAGTCACTCATTTCGTCACTAACAGTGATGTTCAGTTCAATTTGGGGGTGTTTCTCGTGAAAAACCTTCAAACAATCATGCAGCAAAAAATGATATACATTGTCAGACACCGATAACCGAACGGGTCCAGCCAACCGCTTTTCGTCGGCAAATACCAGTCGATCTAGTTGAGATATCCCCGCTTCCACACTTTCAGCCACGGGTAATACTGATTGCCCTAGGTCTGATAACCGGGCACCGTCCGGCGTTCGTTCAAACAGCGTTCCGCCCAGTTCGCGCTCAATCGATTTGACTCTGCGCGACACGGTTGCATGGGTTGTGCCGAGGGTACGCGCCGCTGCGCGAATTGATCCTGAACGGCTCAGTGCTAAAAATATCCGGATATCATCCCAGTTAAACATGGTTAATTTTTGTACCACTACGTTCCAAAAATGGATAATATTTAATCCATCCGCACTCTGTCATAACTGTTTTGGACGTACAACTTAAACATTCCTTACAGGAGAAAACGATGCATTACGACGTTACATTACTGGGCGCTTCGATCACCTCGCCATTGTTTGGCGAAATGCGCCTCGGGCTTCAGGTCGAGAACAAACAGCTAGCCGAGATTGAGTACACGTGGACTGACAAGCACTTCACTGCGCGGTTTGTTGGTTTTGCGCCAGGTATGCCGACCCCGGCCCACCCCGTTGCATTCATCAGCAAACCGATCGAGGCGATCCAGGCGCTGAAAACCGGCGCCCATAAATTGCCAACAGATGTGTTTACTGACACCGCAGTATCAATTGAAATCAACTCTTGAATACACCGGCCAGAAAGGAATTCCCGATGGACCTTCGATCTATATTTATATCCCTAATCTTTCTTCCGATGTCTGCTATGTCGGTTTCAGCCGCCAACTATGGAATTTTAGGACTCTATAAAAACGTTGATAACCAGAATCAGAAATTCAATAAAAGTAATTTAAAACAAATACTTGTTAGTCGTAATTGTCGAATCGCACGAACTGGTCTTGTTGTTGCTGAAGATGGCGATATTGACTTGCCTGCGCCTGACCGTTTTATGTTCATTGCCTGTGATGCGGCACCGCCGGATGACTTAACCGACATCTCTTTATTGAACGTGCTTAAGTCAAATACAACAAATCTGACCTTATTCGAAGGACCGTTTAAGGTCCCCTACGCCCAAGTACCCACGCTGGAGGATGCCAACCGGTCTTATATTTTGAAGGTCAGTAATTACAACAATAAGAACCCTCATCAACGACAACAAGATCTGGCTAAGCTGGATAAAAAGGTAACCAATTTGCCAGACAAATATGTTACTGAGGCGCACATTAAAGTGACGTCGGCATACGGGTCCAAAACACCGGATGAAGCCGTAATCCTATATTATAATACAGCTCAACATGGCGAAAAGTTCCGCAAAGGAAATCCAAAAATTCTAAAGCAAATCGGTGCCTTTAATGACAATCATCTTGTTGATTACATTTATTATATCGGACAGTTAAAGGACTAAAATATAGGGGCACAGGCGGTAAATACCTGTGCCCGATTTTATGTATGCAACATGGAGGGCTGCCCCAAAACAATAATGAGAACCCGCTCATTTTAAATCAGTGGGACACCCCTTTTGCTGCCCACAAATCCGTATGAATATCATTTAGGGTTTTAAGCAGTCGCTGGTAGAGTTGTTCCCGCGCTGGCGAGCAGCACGACACATGAAGCTGGCCGATTTCACCGCCTAGATCTATGACATTCATAATTTTCCGATCGAGGGATGGATCAATGCCGGACATATTCGAGAGACCATGAGCGAATTTATCCATTCCGGCAATTAGAGTATTGATCCTACTGCTGCGCTCAGTCAGGCAGCATGCAGCCGATAATGTTTTCAGGTATTCCTGGCAAACGGCAACGTTCTCTGTCGCCCGCTCTATCGGGTTTGTAGATGATTGGCTTTGGATCATTTCTAAGGTCCTCTCTGCTGACGATGAATAACCAACCCGTGTTCTACGCGTTACTGTCACAGTAAGGTAAAGATAGAATATCTCTGGCAGATATATCCAATCAGTGGTGACTGCAACGACGGCATTAACCTGTTGAATTAATATGTTTTTTGATATGTTTTGCGATTAGGCACAGGCCCTTCAAGTGCGAAGGTAGCAATGGCGGATTTAGTGGGGTTTTGCGACAATATTGGCCGTTGTTGTACGAATAGGTACCTACATTTTAGCGCGTAATTTTGGCTCTGTTTGACCCAAAGCAGACTCAGTTTGACCTAGAATTAAGGCCCGCTTTTGGTTGCACCGCCATCACCGACAATTGTAAACGGTGCCCAGAAGATCGGGTGGGCGTAACTGAACAATGCCTTACCATCCTGATTGTAGGTCATATCGTCGATCAGCTTCAATCGAGTGCGGCGCAGGGCCTCACTGCGTGTCAGACCCGGATTGGTGGCCAGATCACTGAATAATGCGGTCATCAAATTGGTCGTCGCACCGGAATGAACGGGCCAGTTCGAAACCAGTAATGCCCTTGCACCAGCATATAGGAACGCTCGTCCGAGACCGGATACCGCTTCCGCCCCCAGCCCGTCTGCCGCGGCCGTGTTACAGGCCGAAAGAACAGCAAAATCAGCATTCAACTTGAGGGCCAAAATTTCATTCATGGTGAGTAGTCCGTCGCCTTTCACTTTGGCGACACGCGGCGCGGACAACGCTAGGGCCGGCTGATCAAGGCCGTTTAAATCACCGGGCACAAGGCCGTGGGTGGCAAATGAAATAACGTTGTATACCGACAGGTCCATGGTTTTTACCGTCGCTTCGTTGGCCTTGACCCCGAGGAACAGGTCTCTCTCGGGGTCCGCCTTCAGTGCGGCCGCGATGGATTGTAATTCGGTGCGGGTATCGGGTAACCGAGGCAGTAAAGCCAGATCAGCGCTGTCAATACTGCGGGTCTGCGGAACCGAGCGGAACGGCATGCCCCGCGTTGAAGCGATTTGAACATTCGCCGCTGACCGAGCCTGTGCATGAGAGAAGAACGGATCACCAAATCCGATAAATTGTCTGCGGTTCTTGTCCGTCCGGGATGGCGCTGCGCCAATAGATTTTAGCGTATTGATTGACGGCATATGGGTAATCGCCACCTCACGGGCCAACCAGGCAACATCACGATAGCGTTCAAACAACACTGAGCCGTCGGCGCTGCGGGTCTTGGCGTTAGTCACCAGCATAGAAAACGGTAATGCTCCTAACGGACCGTCCGTAACAATCAACAGTTCCTTTGCATTATCCCACCCTGCCTTCACAGGCTGAAGAAGTTGTGAGAAAAATTTGTGTGCAAGCGCGGTGTCGAAGTCTGGAATATCCCCCAATGTTCCAAGAGGACCAGGATCAACCGCCTTTCTGAGTGTGGCCACCTGATCAATCAATGCCTCTCGCCCTAGACCGAGTTTGGCGAAATGCAGTTTCCCGGCCTTGGAAATCGCCCAAACAAAAGTGTGATTGTCCAAAACATGATACACTAACATTGCTTGGTTTGGTTTCAATAGCCGTTGAATTCCAGCACGATCAAGCGGTTTCGGGCTGATCAGTTCGGAGTAATCCGGGTAACGGGAGAGTATTTCACCACTCAGTGCCTTGCGCGCACGGCGAAGGTCCTGAAGGCGTTTCCCCAAAGCCTTTTTCGAGTTGGCTTTGTCGGTTTGTCCTTTTGGGGCACTAAGAATATAGGCCAGAATTTCTCCCGTTGAACGCAGTTCTTCTGACACGTCCTGTTCCTGACGGACCAGACTGGCGAGTTCAGGGTTTTTGACGGAACTGCGTGCCGTCACTGCGGCAAAAGCTTCCTGAACTTTGCCCAAACGCGAAACGGAGGAAATTCGAAGCAGTTCAGAAGCGACATCAATTGATCCTGCGCTTGAGGTATCCTGTAGCAACGTCATATATCCGGCCAGGATACGGTTGCGCCGTGAGCTTTGCCCGACCCGGGTTCCGGTTTCGCTTGAACTGATATTGGCGCCAGTTAGCGGAGTCAGAGATTTGGCGAACAATGCCAATGCAGCATTGTTTTCATTGTGATGCTTTTTTCCAAGTGCCAGTAATCCACTAATCTCCGCCGCGGCATAACTGTCGGCCCCATACTCATTCTCCGCCTCAATTAAAGCGGCGCTCAACATATCAAACCCGAGTATGGCGTCCCCGGCGTAGATTTCCGCCTCTGCCCGGTTCAGGTCACGGCCAAATAGGGCGGAAAACTGCTCGGGCTGAGTGCTCAGAGCGCTCTTGAGAAACGCGACATGGTCCAATACAGCGGACCAGTTCTTGCGCGCACCCTCAATCACCATCAGAGCTTTGCGAACCTGAATAATACCCAATGATTGCAGCTCGGCACAGTCGACCTCAAACATATTGAGCGCCAGTTTGGCGAGATAGGCAGCGTCTTCAATGCGCCCCTGTTCAAGGATAACGCGGGCAAACAAGGTTACGAGCGCGGCGGTAGAAGCAGTGTGGCGGTCGAGTTTGTGATCCCAGTTATAGATCCGCTCAATCGCACTGCGGGCTTCAACTTCCGCTTCGATCAAGCGGTTTTGCAGCAGTAACGAGCGTATGATCCCAGCTTGGACTGGGCGGCGACTGGCCCTGCTTCTAAACCCGATAAACACCATATTGCGATCTAACGCTGAGCGATAAAGCGCTTCAGACTGTCCCAAATCACCGTTAGCGTTGGCCAATGCCGCTTTGGCATAGTCTTCGTAGAAATCAGCCAGCTCTCGGTATTTCTCATCAAGGGCAAACGGTATTTCATCTGTGAGATCGCCAAGCGCCACCTCGGCCTGCTGCACATTGCCAAGGGAAGAATTTAACCTTGAACGCTGACTATGAAGTGCAACCTTCAGTTCCCATTCATCGGTACGCTTAAAGGTTTCTTTTTTCCCCGCCGATCGCATGACGCCATTTATGGTATAGGAATGATCCTCCCAAGATCCAGCATTCCCAAATGAGACATTGAGTCCTTCGGCAATTAGTTGCTCCGCCTTTGAAAAATTCCCAAGTGCCATATTGACTTCAACAGCAACGGAATACGACCGCAATTGGTTTCGGCGAATAAACTGCCACTGACTGGATTTTGATTCAGCAATTAGGTCACTCAGTTTGGCTTTTCGTTTTGCCCGTGTTGCGTCACAAGACATAGGTACAGGCCTACTTTCACCCAACAACTTACGTATGCTCACGATCGTTCGTTCGGGCGGGACAAAATCACGTATCTGAAAATCGGCGGCGATGTCTTTTGCCGCATCGAGCGACAAAGCGTCATTTCCATTTGATTGACACCCACCTAATGCAAACCCGCCGAGCAATAGTGCATAGACAGAAATTTTCCCCAGAACAGCGTGAGGTACTAAAAACGATTTGGTCATGGAATTCCTTTTCGGCCAGGGACCCGTCCCAATGAAAACAGTCTCATGGCTTTCCCCAAGTGGCGTGGGCATTACAGCACAACACTACTGAATTTGGGAAGGAGTTTGTATGAACCGGTTCACGTTGAAAGTACATCTCAACGTCCACATTTGACCCCATGCAAGAAATTTCTCTGATGGTCGCTTCTGGCTATTGTCGCCCCTTACCAAAGCTTAATAATAATGACCCCTTTTGGCGGCGAAGCAGACACTATTAGAGCCTTTTTACTTCTATATGAGTCGATCATTAGGCGGCTAGGTCAATAACGCGTGTCTGTTGATAATCGTATCGGCGCAGGCATGCGCAGCTTCGGCTCCTTTTTTCAGAAAATGTTCAGTGAAAAAACCGATATGGTCTTTGGTTTCGTGGAAATTTAAGGGTGTCAGCACCATCGTTAAAATGGGAACGTTGGTGTCCAGCTGCACGGTCATTAACCCACTGATTACCGCATTAGCGACAAAATCGTGCCGATAGATGCCGCCATCAACAACCAGACCGGCCGCGACAATGGCGTCATACGTCCCGGATTTAGACAGCGTTTTTGCCTGCAAGGGAATTTCATAACTTCCCGGCACGCGGAATATATCGATATTATCTGCAGAACTGCCAAGACCTGTGAACGTTTCGATAAACGCCCGTTGTCCCTGATCAACAATATCACTGTGCCAGCCGGCCTGAATGAAGGCGACTTTACTGTTGCCGATGATTTTCTGTGTTGTGTTTGAAGTGGTGTTAGTCATGCGCCGATCTTTCATTCAAATTAAAAATGATCGGGGCGCAATACACCAAATTGTCCTGGACATGGGGATAACCCCCTCACCTGAAGCTAATGGCGCGTTCTCTTTCATCCGGACTATAACCGTCGGCTCCGGAATTTAACCGGATCTGCTGTCCCCGCTGGAAACAACGGGCGCTCGCGGGCTTATGCAGGATATCCGCACTTACCGCCGGAGGGGAGTTTCACCCCGCCCCGAGAACTAGAGCGTTTTAGCCGATTTTTGGATCGCCGTAAACGCCCTAATCTATTGTTATTTCGCAATTACGTCGTCATAAATTGAGTCAATTTACTCGGGAATTGCTTTAGAGTTTAATATCCCAAATCCTGATATCTGTATAGTCCCTGCGCGACACAATAAATTTCAGCGAAGCACTCTAAAACCTTGTCCGGTGAATATCTCTTCGGGTGTCGTGCTGACTGCGCTGACCGATGCCCACCGGGGACCTACCCAGCACAATTCAATCATGGTATCGACGTCTTCTGCTGGTCCATTAAACACCGCCTCAACCTGCCCATCAGGCATGTTCCTGACCCAACCTTCCAGGTTCAAACGGGCGGCCTGTTCAGCCGTCCACCTGCGAAACCATACGCCTTGGACCTTACCGAAAATTTGAACGTGTATCGCCTTTGTTTCCATGTTGAATGTTCAACCGGATAATTCGCCCATAATGAGTGAGCCAGCTATGGCCCACATAATCGCACATACGACCGCGTCAAGGACGCGGGCACCAAATTCAGTACGAAAAAAAGGCGCAACTTTCCGAGCGGCAATCGCTAATCCATAAAACCACAACAGTGAAGCAAAAATTGCTCCAAGCGCAAATGCCAGTCGGTCCGAGGGGCCATATTGGGCCGCAACCCCGCCAAGAAGCACAACAGTATCCAGATACACATGGGGATTAAGATAAGTCAGTGCCAGCGTTGCCGCGATGACCCGCTTCAGGTTGCCATTGCCACCACCAGAACTGGTCTCGCCAAAATCTAGATTAGGCCGCAATACCGCATAGGCTGATTTGGCACCATAAACACCAAGAAAAATAGCGCCGCCCCAGGCAGCAACCTGCCTTAACGTTGGGTTTTGCGCGATCAGTGTGCCAACACCGCCCGCGCCAGCCGAGATCAACAGGGCGTCTGACAAAAAACAGATGGTGGTAACGAGAAAAACGTGTTGTCCCCTCACTCCCTGCTGGATGATGTAAGCGTTCTGTCCGCCAATGGCGATGATCAGTCCGCCGCCGATGGCGAACCCCTGCAGTGCTGCGAACCACATAAATTATTCGAATTCGAGTATGATCTGGTCGACAGTCAAACTGTCGCCGGCAGCGGCTTTCACCTCAGAAATCACACCGTCTTTCTCCGCCCGCAGGACATTTTCCATTTTCATGGCTTCAACAACGGCCAATTCTTCGCCGGATTTGACGTCATCACCCACGTCAACAGCGACAGACACCAACAGGCCCGGCATGGGCGACAGAAGCAGTTTGGAGGTGTCTGGCGGCTCCTTGATCAGCATATGATTGTTCAGCACCGCGACATCTGCCCGCAGAACCAGTATATCGCTCTCCGTTCCGGCGTGGATGAGGCGATAACCAACACCAATGCGTTCAACTTGGATACAATGTTCAACTTCATCAATCTCGGCTTTAAAGAGAGGGTCCCCCAACTGCCAATCGGTGTAGATTTCACAGTGCTCTCCGCCAACTTCCACGTCAAATCCGCCATCCGCTAACGTGACGTGAACGGGGTGATTTTCGCCTTTGAATACAACGGTCCAGTCATCGGCGACCTGGCGTTCATGTCCGGATATCTGACCGCTGATCATTGATGCCCGTTCCTGATACTCACGGTGCACGGAGGCCGCGATCGCAATCAGTATTCTGGGGTCTTCAACCGGCACGTCCCCGGCATGAAATCCATCCGGGTATTCGTCAGCAATAAAATTGGTGGTCAGGTTACCCCCAATGAAGCGCGGGTGTGCACAAAGTGCTGCCAAAAAGGAGATGTTGTGACTAACGCCGCGAATATAATAATTATCGAGCGCGTGGCGCATGTTTGCGATAGCGGTATTCCGATCAACACCATAGGTGATCAATTTAGCAATCATCGGGTCATAATAAATCGAAATTTCGCCGCCCTCATAAACGCCCGTATCGACCCGCACGTTCTCTGTCTCTTCCGGCGGCATATATTTGACTAGGCGTCCGGTTGACGGCAGGAAGTTTCTGAACGGGTCTTCCGCATAAACCCGCGATTCAATCGCCCAGCCGTCCAGTTTGACATCTTTCTGCGCGAGGGGAAGTTTTTCGCCTGCCGCAACCCGGATCATCAATTCAACGAGATCAAGGCCGGTTATGTATTCAGTCACCGGATGTTCGACCTGAAGCCTGGTATTCATTTCCAGGAAATAGAAGTTTTTGTTTTTGTCGACAATAAACTCTACTGTCCCCGCCGATACATAATCGACGGCTGCAGCAAGGTTAACGGCCTCTTCTCCCATTGCTTTTCGTGTTTTCTCGTCAAGAAACGGAGACGGGGCTTCTTCTATGACCTTCTGGTGACGGCGCTGGATGGAACATTCCCGTTCGCCCAAATATACCGTATTGCCATGTGTATCGGCGATAATTTGAATTTCGATGTGATGCGGCTCTTCGATGTATTTTTCAACAAATACCCTGTCGTCACCAAAACTGGTCCGCGCTTCATTGGTCGCCCGTTCCAGTCCATCACGGCATTCTTCATCATTCCAGGCAACCCGCATGCCTTTTCCGCCGCCACCGGCAGACGCCTTTAGCATTACCGGATAACCGATATCGTTGGCGATTTTAACGGCATCATCCGGGTCCGTGACCGCTTCGGTATGCCCAGGAACCGTACTGACCCCTGCTTTCAACGCAAGTTTTTTTGACTCAATCTTATCCCCCATGGCCAACATGGCATGGGGTTTTGGGCCGATGAAAGCGACGCCGGCTTTCTCCAGTGCTGCTGGAAAATTTGCATTTTCTGACAGGAAACCATACCCCGGGTGAACCGCATCAGCGCCAGTTTCCTTGACCGCAGTAAGAATTTTTTCAATCACCAAATAACTTTCGGCGGACGCCGCAGGGCCAATCAGGACGGCCTCATCGGCCATCTCGACATGTAAGGCATCACGGTCAACTTCTGAATAAACAGCAACGGTGGCGATCCCCATTTTACGCGCCGTTTTGATAACCCGGCAGGCAATCTCACCACGATTTGCAATCAAAATTTTCTTAAACATATGTTCGTCCCAATGCTGACTGAAAATACAGTCAGTCTTTACGTTTCGAAAAAACCGCAAACAGTCCCATCACAAATGCTGCGTGAAGCGCCAGCACACTTCCCCAACCGACAAGTAAAACAGCAAACCGCGTTGGATCGTCTCCGTGCGACAAAGATACGTAAAATACCCCGGCCATAACGGCAAAATATCCAATCAGATGAAAACCGAAACCGACAAGTCTGCGCCTTGCCCGCACGGCGCCATCACTCTGTTTTTCTTGCGCACTCATTTAAAGCGGCATATTCCCGTGTTTCTTCCACGGGTTCTCAAGGTCTTTATCCGCCAACATTCGCAAACTTTTGGCAATTCGTTTACGCGAATTATGCGGCATGATCACATCGTCGATAAACCCGCGGTTTCCAGCCACAAACGGGTTTGCGAACCGCTTACGGTATTCTTCGGTCCGTTCTCCTATTTTCTGATCATCGCCGATGTCTTGACGGAATATGATCTCAACAGCTCCCTTTGGCCCCATGACGGCGATTTCAGCCGACGGCCAAGCAAAGTTGACATCACCGCGAAGATGTTTCGAACTCATCACGTCATAGGCCCCGCCATAGGCCTTGCGGGTGATCAACGTAACCTTTGGCACCGTCGCTTCGGCGAAGGCATAAAGCAATTTGGCGCCGTGTTTGATTATCCCACCATATTCCTGCGAGGTGCCGGGCAAGAAACCGGGAACATCAACCAGCGTGACAAGTGGGATATTAAAACAGTCACAGAAGCGGACAAAACGTGCCGCCTTGATCGACGATGAAATATCAAGGCAACCCGCCAGGACCATCGGTTGGTTGGCGACGATGCCAACAGTCGACCCTTCAATGCGGCCAAACCCGGTCAGGATGTTTCCTGCGTATTCGGGTTGAATTTCAAAAAAATCACCTTCATCAGTCAATTTAGTGATCAACTCACGCATATCGTAAGGTTTATTAGGGTTGTCCGGTATCAGCGTATCCAATGACATTTCGACCCGGTCATGGGGATCTGAGGTTGGGCGCAGTGGTGGTTTTTCGCGGTTATTAGCCGGCAGGAAATCAATAAAGCGCCGCAGATGCAAAAGTGCATCAACGTCGTTCTCAAACGCCTTGTCCGCAACACCGGATGTATTGGTGTGGGTAATGGCACCGCCAAGTTCCTCGCGAGTCACTTCCTCATGGGTAACTGTTTTGACCACGTCAGGGCCGGTTACAAACATGTAACTGGAGTCTTTCACCATAAAAATAAAATCTGTAATCGCAGGTGAATAGACGGCACCGCCAGCGCAAGGTCCCATGATCATTGATATTTGCGGAATAACACCTGATGCCAGAACATTACGTTGAAATACCTCAGCGTAACCGGCGAGCGAGTCGACCCCTTCCTGAATACGCGCACCGCCTGAATCATTAAGGCCAACAACAGGCGCACCAACTTTCATTGCCTGGTCCATTATCTTGCAAATTTTTTCCGCATGGGATGCTGAAAGAGAGCCGCCAAATACGGTAAAGTCCTGCGAGAAGACAAAGATCAAACGACCGTTAACCGTCCCGTACCCCGTTACAACACCATCCCCCGGCGTAGTTTGTTCGTCCATGCCAAAATCGGTACAGCGGTGCTCGACAAACATATCCCATTCTTCGAAAGAATTTGCATCCAGAAATAGATCAATACGTTCGCGGGCCGTCAATTTACCTTTTTGATGCTGGCTATCAATTCGGCGTTGGCCGCCACCCAATCGGGCGCGATCGCGTTTTTCTTCCAACTGTTGGATGATGTCATGCATAGGGTCCTCAATCGTAAAAATTTCGGTAAACCGTCTTCCACGATAGAAAAATAGAAGATCACCCCCGAGTTCTCCAGCAAAACGTAGTATACAAGGTAGTATACAATATCTGAGGATCGCCTATATGAACTAAATCAATTCAAGAAACCGCGCCGCCATTTCTGTATCCAGTTTTCTATTCTCGATACGGTGTCTCGCTTCGTGATCCTGTCCCCACCGCTCATTTTGCCACGTCTCGTCCAGTTGAGAGGCCTCGAATGCGTCCTGCCATGTTAAACGGTTGGCCGTAACGGCAAGCCCCAAAACCAGGGAACCCAATATTTGAGTGACTTCCGTTAGTCCAGTAAGTTCGAAGTTATCGTATTGTTCTATGGCTTTTCTGAGGCTGGATAGTGACGGGTCCGTCTGCGCTACATGTAATATTCCGTGCGCGGTACGTAGGCGCGCTCCATACGTGATATCCACCCAGTCCAAAAGCGGTTGCCAGGTTTCTTTTTGCCGCTCGACGAGGTCATCCGGGGCTTCAGCCATATAACACAAAAGATCATTGCCGCCGTAGTCCACACCTTGATCTATGACAGTGGCACGATTTGGAGATACTTTATCAAGTGCAGTGCAGGCTAAGCGCATCATATGCATGGTATCAGGAACGATCTTTTCGTCCTGGGCTTGCCATTCAGCAGCTATTTCGAGGGCCAGCGATTGACTTGGTACAATTAACGCTGCGCCCAATGGAGTATTGACGATACGATCATCCAACGTGATATGAAACCCGCCATCACAGGCCTCACTTTTTGCAAACTCATAGAACCGGCTCGCGGCTTGTTTCAACATGTATGCTTACCGTTCTTTAGTTATTTGATGTACCAAACAGGCTTTTCAGACCAGAGCCGATGCCTTCTCCAATACTGCTGAGAGGATCATCCGTTTTCTTGTCGATAGCAGGAGGTTCAGATGCAGCAAAATCAGGTTTTGGGGATGCTTCGGCTGATTTTATTTCGCCAGGAACAACCGCTTTTCCCGCCAGCGCCGGAACACAATAATCGTTTTCATCGACGCCCATTCCAGTACCCGAGGAGACCGCCTTTTCAATCAGCAACGATAATCCCATTGTCGCAATGGCGGTTCCCGTGCGGGCCGCTCCTGAGACAATGTTACCGGCTGCGGCGGCGG
>WASW01083255.1_pt1 | contig 28164 bp, 26 predicted proteins | sample 5698521 | NCBI WGS metagenome assembly WASW01 (sample SAMN11175560, study PRJNA528189) | sponge metagenome | isolation source: marine sponge | host: Leucetta | place: Antarctica: Western Antarctic Peninsula, King George Island | collected 2013-01
TTGAATATTCTTGAGGATCGCTCTTACCGGGTTCTTGATGCTCGTGCTGGGGATCGCTATCGTGGAGAAAATGAAACGATTGACCCCGTGGGAGGGCATATCCCTCAGGCGCTCTCTGTGCCTTTCATGGGCAATGTTGGTGCCGATGGTTTGAGCTTGTCACCGGAAAGATTGCAGGAGCGGTTTCGTTCTCTACTGGGCAATGTCGAGTTGAATAAAACGATTTGTTATTGCGGTTCTGGTGTCACTGCGTGTCACAATCTCCTTGCCCTCGTTCACGCTGGTTTGGGAGAGGGGATTTTGTATCCAGGGTCTTGGAGTGATTGGATTACAGATCCTGAGCGCCCGATTGATCAAGAACTATCAACCTTTTCGTGAAATTTACCGGGAGCGATTGAAAGATAGAAGAAGCAACAAACAAATGAAGGATAACATTCAGGAGTCAGAAGACTGCACTTCCCTGTGCGAACAATTTCGATCCATTTTTCTAATCTTGTTCTTCCAAATCCTGAACTTTCGGGATACCTCTTTTTATATTGACACCAAAAAGAGAAAATCTTTAGATCGTATTTGCCAAATAATCCAAGTGATAAAAAACTTTCAAAAGCCCTATCATGTGCTTTTTAAAAATTCAATAGAATTTATATTTTCCTGAAAAGGTCAGTTTTATTTCAAATAATATTTCAAGACTTTTGGAAGAAGAGGAAAGAGAAATTCGTTGGAAAGTGGGAATTGGTCGGCAGGATTGGAGCAGCCACAAGGACTGCTCTTGATAGATCTGAGCTTTATGGATTAGGAATCAAACGAATATTTAGTTTTCTTTGGCGGATATGGACTTTTTTCAAAAGATGAAAAACCGCCTTAGGCATCCCTTCAGGGAGTTCAACAATGCTGTAATCATCATAGAGTTTGATGTTTCCGATATGCTGGCTTTCAATATCCGCTTCATTGGCAATCGCTCCGACAATATCGCCGATCCGGGCGTTATGCCGTTTGCCAACTTCCAAACGATAGCGGGCAAATTTGACATCACTCGATGTTTTTCTTTTCCTCAAACCTCTTGCTTTTCCGGGTCGCCTCTCCCGACTTTCCTGAATATCGTCTTCTTGCGCATATTTCAATTCAGAGATACTTTCTTCCACCTGCAATGACTGATCTTTTTGTGCCAAATAGAGCAACGCTGGTGCCAACTCTTCTGCAGACATGTTCAATTCTTTTTTCAAGGTTTCCAAATGCTCGCTGAAAAAATGTAACGATTGGTTGGAAAAAATTTTGAGCAACTGTTCCTTGAATAACTCAGCACGTTTTTGCCCGACCTCCTGACTGGAAGGAAGCTGGGTCGCTTCAATTTTTTGTTTGGTCGCGTGTTCAATATCCCGTAGCAACCGTTTTTCCCGTGGTGTTATCAGGAGGATCGCTTTGCCCTCACGGCCCGCGCGTCCGGTACGACCAATGCGATGGATGTAAGGTTCAACATCATTAGGAATATCGTAGTTGATCACCAAACTGAGCCTATCGACATCAAGCCCTCTCGCGGCAACATCGGTGGCGACCACAATGTTCAATTTTCGTTTTTTGAGATGATTGACGGTTCTCTCTCTGAGTGCTTGACTCATATCCCCATTCAAAGCCGCCGCCGCAAAACCGCGCGCTTCCAATTTTTCGGCAATTTCCGCCGTGGCTGATTTGGTTCTCACAAAAACGAGGACACCATCATATTCTTCGACTTCCAGCAATCGTGTCAGTGCTTCCAATTTTTGATTATTATTGAGGAGCAGATAACGCTGTTCGACACTTTCAACGGTGGTGGTTTTAGAGGCGATTTTGACTTCTGAGGGATTTTTTAAATAAAGTTTAGCAATCCGGCGCACTGGAGCGGGCATGGTTGCTGAGAACATCGCCATCTGACAGGTTTTGGGAGCACCTGAGATGATTTTTTCAACATCTTCAATAAAACCCATGTTTAACATTTCGTCAGCTTCGTCCAAAACCACCGCGCGGAGTTCATCAACTTTCAAAGTCTTTCGTCTGAGATGATCAAGAAGCCGTCCTGGGGTTCCAACCACGACATGCACGCCTCGCTTCAATCCGTTGAGCTGGATCGTGTATGATTGTCCTCCATAAACGGGCAACACATGAAATCCTTTCAAGTGCCTCGCATAAGCTTGAAACGCTTCGGAAACTTGAATTGCCAATTCCCGTGTGGGAGTGAGTACCAAAATTTGAGGGGATTTTTGTTTGAGATCCAATTGACTCAAGAGAGGGAGGGCAAAAGCTGCCGTTTTACCGGTCCCTGTCTGCGCCTGCCCGATTAAATCCTGACCATTCATTAGAAAAGGAATCGCTTCCATCTGGATCGGAGAAGGGCTTTCGTATCCCAGTTCTTTTAAAGATTTTAGGATGGGCGCAGGAAGAGACAGGTCATCAAAGGATGTGGAATTAGACATTATAAAGCCTTAAATATTAGGAGAAGAAACGTCGCAAATAGAATAAAATTGACGATTCAGAAGTGTTTTTCGAAGAGATCCGTCAAATTTCGAACCCGATTTACGGGTTGAAAGACGTGCTTTGGATTCATCAGGGATCGAAGCCCGATATCGCCAAGCACTGGAAGAGGCCAAGGTGGGCTAGGAAGCAAACACATGTTACACATAAACAGAAAATACTATATGGTCATGAATTAAAAGTCAATGTATTTTATATTGGAGTTGAGATCAGCTCATTTTTCCATTCTGGGAAGCGGCTAACTTGCGCTTACGATTGGAAGGATTTATGATTCAGCTCAATCTGGCAATTCCTCTCTTTTTCAGGAGAAACTTTTTAACAAAATTGATAGCTCAAATCTCAATAAGCGAAGGAAGATCAATGGAATATGATTTTGATAAAACAATTGACCGGACAGGGATCCATTCATTAAAATGGGGGTTCACTCATGGGAAAGTAAACCCACTCATGGTCGAAGAAACGGACGTATTCTTGGGAGACAATCCTGCTCTCCCAATGTGGGTCGCTGATATGGATTTTCCCTCTCCTCAACCGGTCGTCGAGGCTTTACAAAAACGTGCGGAGCATGGAATTTACGGTTACTCATTCCCGACAAACTCTTATCACGACGCTGTTGTGGGCTGGATGCGGAAACGTCATCAGTGGGACATCAACAAAGAATGGATTTGTGTTGCGCCGGGTGTGGTTCCAGGGATCAACATCTTGATCCGTACGTTTATTGCTCCAGGAGAGAAGGTCTTGATTCAGCCGCCGGTGTACCATCCTTTCTTTGATGCCATTAAAAACAACCAAGCGGAGTTAGTCACGAACGCGCTGATTTATGAAAACGGCCATTATCGGATGGATTATGAGGATCTTGAAAAAAAGACCCAGGACCCGGCTGTAAAAATGGCAATTTTGTGCAGTCCACACAATCCTGTCGGGCGGATTTGGAGCAAAGACGAACTGATTCGTTTTGGCGAGATTTGTATCAAAAATGGGGTCTTGCTGGTTTCAGATGAAATCCATGGAGATCTGATTTTCAAAGGAAAGACGTTCACGCCTTTTGCCAAGATCAGTGAAGAGTTTGCTCAAAAATCTATTATTTGCACCGCGCCCAGTAAGACCTTCAATCTGGCGGGGTTGAAAACGGCGAATATCATCATTCAAGACAAACAACTCCGAACAGCATTTCAGAGGACAATGAGCAGTAATGGGCTGTTTGGCATATCTTCCTTTGGGATTGTTGCCGTTGAAGCGGCGTACCATCACGGAGAAGATTGGCTTGAACAAGTGTTGGCTTATATTGAGGGCAATCTTCGTTTTCTGGAAGCGTATGTTGCTCAACACATCCCGCAAATTACGGTCATCCCCGCGGAAGGAACCTATTTGATTTGGCTGGATTGTCGCCAGTTGGGGAAAGATCGCCATGATTTAAAAAAATTGATGGAAGAGGAAGCCCGCGTTTATCTGGATGAAGGTCATATCTTCGGGCCGGAAGGAGAAGGGTTTCAACGGATCAATATTGCTTGCCGACGAGCAACTCTAGTTGCGGCTCTCTCCCGGATTCAAAAAGCGATTGAGCATTTATCGCCAATTTGAGAAACAAATTGTCCGCCTAAAATAATTGCTAGATTTTTATTGAGAAACGTCATCATGATTTTCCTGAGATGAATATTTCAGAGCATCGTTTGCGAAGATGGGTGATCCCTCGCCGTCCACGATCAGCCTCGCAAGGGTCGCCCACTAGCCTTAAATGGCAAACAACATGTCGATTACTGAGCTTATGATCCACATTAACAATCTCCACAAATCCTACACCACCGGAACTACAAAATTACATGTCTTGAAAGGGATTGATGTCCATGTCAAAGAAGGCGAACTGGTTGCGATCATGGGATCCTCTGGTTCCGGCAAATCCACGCTTCTCAATATTATTGGTCTGCTCGATAACTACGATTCTGGAGAGTATCGCCTGAACAACATTCTGATCAAAAATTTGAATGAAACCAGAGCTGCAAAATTGAGAAACCAATTGATCGGTTTTGTCTTTCAATCATTCAATCTGATTGCTTTTAAAAATGCGATGGAAAATGTCGCCTTGCCGCTTTATTATCAAAAAGTCAGCCGAACCAAACGCAACAAACAAGCCTTGCAACTCCTCGAAAAAATGGGATTGAAGGAGTGGGCTGAGCACTTGCCGAGTGAATTGTCGGGAGGTCAGCAACAACGAGTCGCCATCGCCAGATCAATGATTTCGCAACCGAAAATAATCCTGGCCGATGAACCAACCGGGGCGCTGGATTCGCAAACGTCTTATGACGTGATGAACCTGTTTCATGAAATCAACCAAGCCGGAATGACCGTGGTCATCATCACTCATGAAGCCGACATTGCCGAAAAAACGAACCGAATCATTCGGATCAAAGACGGGGTGCTGGCATGATCTTCAGTTTGGATAAATTTCAAGAAATCTGGAGCACCCTCAAAAAAAACAAACTCCGCGCGTTTTTGACCTGTTTTAGTGTTGCTTGGGGAATCTTCATCTTGATTCTCCTCTTGGGTGCCGGAACCGGGTTAGAGAACGGCATCCGAAAATCATTCAATGATGACGCGATCAACAGTATCTGGATTCGCCGAGGGCAAACGAGCAGACCCTACAAAGGTTTAAAACCAGGGAGAAAAATTCAATTCACCAACGAGGATTACAACGTCCTCAAAGATTCGATCAAAGGACTCGAACATGCCACCTCGCGCTATTATGTTTGGGGAAACAACAGCATCACTTATAAAAATGAATATGGCACATTCAATATCATCTCCGCTCACCCCGATCATCAATATCTGGAAAACACGATTTTAGTCAAAGGCCGATTTCTCAACAATCTCGATCTCCAAGAAAGCCGCAAAATCGCTGCCATTGGGACGAAAGTCGAAACGACGTTATTCAAAGGAGCTTCCGCGATTGGTCAGTATATCCGCATCAATGGCATTTCCTTCAAGGTCGTGGGCACTTTCACCGATGAAGGGGATCAACGACAAGAGGAATTGATTTATTTGCCAATTTCTACTGCGCAAAAAGTCTTCAATGGCAAAAATCATGTCCATCAAATCATGTTCACGACCGGAGACGCTTCCTATGAGGAGAGTCTCAAAATGGAGGAAAGTGCTCGTAAAACTCTAGCGGGATTGCATCATTTTGATGTGACGGATGAAAAAGCCATCAATATTGGCAATCGTTCAGAAGAGTTTCTCAAGTTTCAAAAACTATTTGCAGGGATTCGGATCTTTATCTGGATTATTGGGATTGGGACGATTGTCGCAGGGATTGTCGGGGTGAGCAATATCATGGTGATTGTGGTCAAGGAACGTACCCGAGAAATTGGCGTTCGCAAAACGTTGGGAGCGACTCCCTGGTCCATCATCGATTTGATTCTGACTGAATCAATCCTGCTCACCGTCTTTTCCGGCTATATCGGCTTGTTAATGGGAATTGGCTTGCTGGAACTGATTTCCACCTACATGCCTCCCACTGACTATTTTCAAAACCCAGAAGTGGACATCAAAGTAGCTCTTGAGGCTCTGGCCCTCCTCGTGTTCGCCGGCACTTTGGCTGGGTTTTTTCCTGCAAGAAAAGCCGCTCGAATCCGACCAATCCAAGCCCTTCGTGATGAGTGATCTCCGGCCTCATTTTCAGTTTTGAGGATTGGCTGGGAAAGTCGAAAATCATAATGTATATTAGGATTTCATTGACAACATGTTGTCACTATATAATTCCATATTTTAGATGACACGCTCTTGTCATTATTATAATTTCCGATCTAAATTCGCGAGGTGAAAATGATGAAAACAAAAATCCACCGCATTGCTGGTACAATCGCATTTTGCACAATTTTAACCTTCTGGACTGTCACAATTCTAGTTGAAATATTTGGTTCTCATGAATCCATTGCTTTAGTCAAGCGGGGAATTATATGGGGAATGATCCTTTTAATTCCGGCAGTAATCACCACAGGAGTGAGCGGTGGTATTTTGGGAAAAAATCGCAAAGATGAACTGGTCGCAAAGAAGAAAAAACGGATGCCGATTATTGCAATCAATGGGATTTTTATTTTAGTTCCAGCGGCGATCTTTTTGGACCGTTGGGCTTCAAGAGGAGAGTTTGATAGCCTGTTCTATCTCGTCCAGGGAATTGAATTGATTGCTGGAGCACTGAATCTGTCTTTGATGGGGATCAATATCCGAGATGGCTTACGTCTTACCGGTAAGCTCCCGTTTTCTCCGAGCAATCAAACTTAAGCGGTTCATTTATTTTCTGAGTTGCGATAAATTATCGAAAACACAAATGTTTCTCAGAGCCTGTTAGAGCATAAAATCCATTATGATTTTTGATCAAGACAACTGGCAAGAAATCATCAGCACTCTGAAGCATAACAAATTGCGTTCTTTGATGACGGCGTTTGGCGTATTCTGGGGATTGCTGATGCTGATTGTGATGCTGGGGAGCGGAACCGGATTGGAGCATGGTGTCACGAAGGAGTTCAATGAGCGGGCGACCAACAGTACCTATATCTGGACACGAAAAACGAGCAAACCTTACCAGGGATTTCCTCGTGGAAGGCGTTATCACTTCGTGAATGAGGATATTCGGAGCTTGCGCCTCAATATTCCTGAAATTGAGTACCTCGCTCCTAGAAACAGATTAGGGGGGCATCGAGGGGCGGATAATGTGGTGCGCAATGGAAAAATAGGAGCCTTCACAATTTATGGCGATTATCCAGATGTCCAACATATTCAATTATTAAAAATAACCAAGGGGCGCTTTGTCAATGATTTGGATGTCGCTCAAAAGCGCAAAGTCGCGGTGATTGGGACGAGGGTTCATAAAATCTTGTTTGAAAAAGGAGAAAATCCGCTGGGCAAATATATCCAGATCAAAGGGATTTTTTTCCGAGTGATTGGCATCTTCAAGACGAACAGTTCGGGGGATGATGAGGAAGAAGACACACAAACGGTGATCCTCCCTTTTAGTAGTTTTCAGCAAGCATTCAATTATGGCAATCGGATCGGTTGGTTTGCCATCACTTCTGTCAAAGGCGTGCCCGTTTCGGTCGTCGAAAAAAAAGTGCTGGCCCGCTTGGCTCGAAACCATCACATCGCGCCTGATGACCAGCAAGCGTTTGGACACTGGAATGCGGAGAAGGAATACAATAAAATCCAAGGGGTGTTTTTCGGCATCAACGTGCTCGTTTGGTTTGTGGGGATCTCGACGTTGTTAGCAGGAATAATCGGGGTCAGCAACATCATGTTGATTGTGGTCAAGGAACGCACTCGCGAAATTGGCATCCGGCGAGCAGTCGGAGCCACTCCTTTTTCAATCATCAGCCAGATTATGCTCGAAACCATTTGCCTGACCTCTCTTGCTGGATATTTGGGGTTGGTGGTCGGAATTGCTGGGATTGAAACATTGGCTTCCCTGATTGCCCAAGGACAGATCAAAATGGACATGTTTGACAACCCTCAAGTCGATTTTCAAATCGCTTGTATTGCCTTGCTAGTTTTGATCGTTTCCGGCGTTATCGCTGGGTTGATCCCTGCTCATAAAGCCCTCAGTATTAAACCCGTAGAAGCGATTCGAACGGAATAGCAAAGAAACCAAAAAATTTATGAAAATAGCGATTCGATTGACCTTGATCTCCCTCTTACTGGCCTCCTTCATTGGCACGCTTGTTTTTTTGTATCAGAAGTCCCAGGAAAAACCGATCCATTATAAAACGCAAACTCCGATCATCACGGATATCATCAAAAAAACCGTCGCCACCGGTTCCATTGTGCCCAGAAAAGAAATCAGCGTCAAACCTCACATTTCGGGGATTGTCGAAGAAGTCTTTGTCGAAGCGGGAGATCTTGTCAAAAAAGATGGCCTGATTGCCAGGATCAAAGTCATTCCTGATATGATTGCTTTGAACAATGCGGAATCGCGCATGAATAAGGCTGAGATTGCTTATCACGATATTGAAAAAACATTCATTCGGCGGAAAGGGATGCACCAGCGATCTTTGATTGCCGAAGAATTATTTCAAGAAACTCAACTGGCGTTCAGCAAAGCCAAAGAAGAGTTGCATGCTGCCGAGAACAATCGTCAGTTGATCAAAGAAGGATTTACCAAACAATCGGGTGAAACGACCAATACTTTGATCCGCTCGACGATTAGCGGCAGAGTCCTGGATGTCCCCGTCAAACAAGGGCATTCCTTGATCGAAAGCAACAATTTCAATGAAGGCACGACCGTTGCGGTGGTCGCGGACATGCGGGAAATGATATTTGAGGGGAAAATTGATGAGTCCGATGTCGGAAAACTCAAAATGGGGATGGCTTTGATCTTGACCATTGGTGCCATCGAAAATGAAACCTTCAAAGCCAAAATTGAATATATCTCCCCCAAAGGGCTTGTCGAAGATGGGGCGGTCCAATTCAATATTCGGGCAAAAATTGAATTGAAAACCTCCCATTTTATCCGAGCGGGTTACAGTGCCAATGCTGATATTATTTTGGAACGCAAAAATCAGGTACTGGCAATCAATGAAAGCCTGCTGCAATTTGAGGAAGAAATCCCCTTTGTAGAGGTTGAAACTCAGCCTCAGCAATTTGAAAAGAGAAACATCCGGGTCGGATTGTCTGATGGCATCAATATTGAGATTCGGGAGGGTTTGAGCAAAGAAGATCGCATCAAAGCACTCAATTGAGCCACCCTCGATTCTCCTCGCACAATATTGTCTTGAGAGTTCCTGCAAGCCCTATTAAGTTAAAAGCTTTTCAAGAAGATAAAAAACGCTGATTCTTGCTCGACGTGTTCGGCACAGTGTTCAAATCCTTATCCTCAATCACCTGTTTAAAATTGCCAGAATCCGACCATGGAAGATAGACCATTGACCCCAGAAGATCAGGAATTTTTAGAAAGCCTTCACAAAGATCTCGAAAAATTCCTCCAAGCCGATCAGGAAATGTTGGAGTTGCCTCTGATGAATTCTTATCAAAGGCGACTCGTGCATAAACTTGTTTCGGAATTTAAGCTCAAAAGCCATTCTGTTGGAGACGAGGAGCGCTTTGTTTGTGTGATCAAAACCGAGGAAGGGGCGGTTCCAGAGAAGAAATCCCAGCCTCATCAGCAAGTCCATGATTATGGCATGCAAACTTTTCAGGTTGCGCCCAAAACGCGCATTATTTTGAGACCTGACGGGAGCTTTGGGGTTCCGCTCAAATCGGATCTTACTCCTCTCGATGACCGGATTGTCGAAAGCGATTTTCGGATTCGCAATAATAAAATCGTCTGCCAAGGTGAAGAAGGATGGTAGTGCCTGATTTCGGAACTGCTTTAGAAAATGTGACAAGCCCGCCTGTTGGTCAAATTTCGACATTTACATTGTCTTATCTTGGGGATGCCTGGTATGAATTGTGGTGTCGTCGCATGGTGCTTTCCTTGATGCAAAAGCCAGAATTTGTGCATGAAGGCGTGACTCATCTTGTCTGTTGCCAGGCACAAGCGCGAGTCATAAAAGCGATTGAACCGCTTCTCAATCAAGAGGAACAGGATGTTTTTCGCAGAGGAAAAAACCGAAAAGCGCTGACCTGCCCCAAAAATGCCAGCATCAAAGATTACCGTGCCGCCACCGGATTTGAATGCCTTGTCGGCTACTGGTACCTCACCGAAAATACAAAACGATTCACTCACCTGATGCAGCGCGAAACCGTTCAAAATCTGATTCAGCAGAAACTTTTTCCAGAAACAGAAGCCGTCTGAATTGGCGAGAGCAACGTGAGTCAACCGCTCCATTGATCAAATCAAGATGACATTATTAGCCATTGAAGATCTTTACAAACACTTTCCAATCCGTGGGGGTGTTTTTTTGCGGCAAACGGGACAAGCATCCGTGATCAACGGCATTTCTCTTGAGGTCAAACGGGGAGAAATTCTAGGGATTGTTGGCGAATCCGGCTGTGGAAAATCAACCCTGGCGCGGTTGATCATGAGGATTTTGGAACCGACCCAGGGAAAGATTCATTTTGCGGGGCTTCCTGCTGAATCGTACCTCAGGCAAAATTATTTTCACCGCGTCCAGATGGTGTTTCAAGACCCTTTTTCCTCCCTCAATCCCAAAATGACGGTTGAAGCGATTCTCTCAGAAATGATTCGACTCCATCAACCCGAAGCTGATCTGACGAAGACGAGAGAAACATTGCTCGAAGAGGTTGGGTTGCCTAAAAGCGCACAAAAAAAATACCCGCATCAGTTCAGTGGAGGACAGCGCCAACGCATTGCGATTGCTCGTGCTTTAGGAGCGAATCCGATTTTGCTGATCGCCGATGAACCAGTCTCAGCCCTTGATGTTTCGATTCAAGCACAAATTCTTAATTTGCTGAAAGATCTCCAGGAACGCCGCAATTTGAGCCTTCTTTTCATTTCGCATGATTTAGAGATCATCGATTATTTTTGTAACCGGATTTTAGTGATGTATCTCGGAAAAATTGTCGAAGAACTCGCCGAAAATACCTTGCATACCCAAGCCCAGCACCCCTACACCCATGCGTTGTTGCGCAGTATGCCCCATCCCGGCAAAAAAGCGACCGGTCTACAAATCCTCAAAGGCGAACTTCCATCTCCTTTAGATTTGCCTAAAGGGTGCGGATTTTATTCTCGCTGTCAGAATCGGCAAGCGATTTGCCAACAACAATCGCCAACGATTACGGAAAATTTTCCCCATCACAAAATTGCCTGCTGGGAGGTTCACTGATCGGTAAAATGCTTTCATCGACTGATTGATTTTGACAATTCCTCAAAAAATCAATAAATTTTTAATTCGCTCTTGAATTTGCTGCGCTTTTTGATCACTCCTCACTGAAAGGAGACTCCATGGCTTTTGCTACCAACATAAAAAATGCCTTGATTGCGATTTTAGATAAAGATCGGGTCAAGGACGATCATGTCACGCTGTATGCCTATCGTGCCGATGCCCTCACCTTGCACACCGCTTTGCCGATGGGGGTCGTTTATCCTGACAATCGCGAGGAACTGGTGGCTCTCGTCAAATTGTTTCATGCCCATCAAATCACCTTTTTGCCCAGAGGAGCCGGGACGGGATTGTCTGGGGGGGCGATTCCCAAAGAAGGCAGTGTGATCATTGAGATGTTCCGGTTTCGTGAGATCCATGACATCGATTTTGTCAACCGTTCGATCACGGTAGGTCCAGGAGTGGTCAACATTAAAATTTCCGAACACGTCAAACCCAACGGCTATTATTATGTGCCAGACCCTTCCTCGCAAAAAGCCTGCACGGTGGGGGGCAATGTGGCTGAAAATTCAGGAGGCCCTCACACCCTCAAGTATGGCGTGACGGTCAATCATATCCTCGGAATCGAAGTGGTCTTGCCTGACGGTGAAGTGGTTGAGCTGGGAGGAAAACAATGGGGAACACCCGGACCGGATCTTTTGGGGCTTTTCATCGGCTCTGAAGGCACATTTGGGATTGTGACTAAAGTTATCTGCCGCTTGACACCTCTTCCGGAAAAAGTCATCACGATGCTCGGAATTTTTCCTTCCGTTGAAGATGCGTGTCGGGCTGTTTCTGAAACGATTCGAGAAGGCATTATCCCCGCGGCGATGGAATTGATTGACAATGTGGTGATCCAAGCTGTTGAAAAAACAATCGCTCCTGGTTTTCCGTTAGATGCGGAAGCGGTGTTGATCGTGGAATTAGAAGATCTGAAAGATGGCATTGAAGAAGAAGCGACGCGGGTTCAAGCAATTTTGAATGACAATAACGCCACGGAAGTGAGACGGGCGAAAAATGAAGAAGAACAAGCCTTGATTTGGAAAGCCAGAAAAGAAGCTTTCGGTGCGCTTGGTGCGATTTCCCCCAGCTTTTATGTGCAGGACGGTGTGATTCCTCGCAGTGCCTTGCCCGATGTTTTAGGGCAAATCAGGAAAATTGGCCAAAAATATGATTTAATCATTGGCAATGTTTTTCATGCCGGTGATGGCAATTTGCACCCACTGATCCTTTATAATTCTCAAGACCCGGAGGAAATCGAAAAAACCAACAAAGCAGGGATCGAGATTTTGGATATTTGTGCTTCGTTAGGCGGTTCTTTATCGGGGGAACATGGCATTGGGCTAGAAAAGCAGGAGTTGATGGGGAGTTTGTACACGGATGAGGATTTGAGCAATATGGAGTGGGTTCGTGCTTTCTTCAATCCCCAGAATCTCCTCAATCCTGGAAAAATTTTTCCCACCCCTGGAAAGTGCGCGGAAGCGAAAATCGGATCTCAATTCGTTGAAGCCAAATCAGGAGTTGTCGCGTGAGTCAAACCAAACCTTATGCTCCTCAAAAAGTGAATACCCTGCAAGCGTGGGTCAACAATCGGATTGAGCAAAAAAAACCCTTTGAGATTTGTGGCAAAGGAACGCGGACTTCCCAGGGAGAATGGGATGTTTTATCGACAAAGAATCTCAAGGAGACCCTCTTTTTTGATCCTGATGATATGGTGATCGGCATCCAAGCGGGGATGAGCGCATCAGAGTTGCAAGCCTGCATCAATGAAAAAGAAATGTTTCTGCCAATCAATCCCTGGTATCCCCATTCAACCATCGGGAGCGTCGTGGCCTGCAATGACTTTGGCCCGAATCGCATGAATGGCGGAGGGTTGCGAGATTGCATTATCGGGATTGAATATATCAATGGAAAAGGGGACTTGGTCAAGGCCGGCGGGAAGGTCGTCAAAAATGTCAGTGGCTATGATCTCTCTCGCATGATGCTGGGCAGTTTGGGGGGATTGGGTCTGATCACTGCGGTCAATTTTAAAATTACGCCACAACCCGCCACTTCCTTTGTTTTAAAAAGCGTTTTTGAAAATGACCAGTGGAGAGAGCAGATTCGACAGCTCCATGAGAAAAAGATTCCCGTGGATTGGATTGAGGCCATTACCAGCAAATCGGATTGGATGCTCGGAATTGGATTTTCCGGAAATGATGCCCGGCGGACTCGGATTGAACAAGAATTACGGCACCTTTTTGAGGGGAGGGGTGACGCTTTGGAGGTGTTTGATGAAAACAAACAAGCCAAACAGCTGGCGACTTCTCCTGGGCAAAAACGCTTGTCTGGATTTTTAGCACCGATTCTCAAACGCTTCAAACTTGGCAAAGACTATTTGCACCTGCATGCAGTGATTCCTACCGGAGAATTGCTGGGGTCATTGCACTTTCAAGCGTTTACCGAGGAGGGTGCTCAGATGGTGGTTCATCCGATTGGGGGGGATTTTCATCTGATTCTGAATGAGGAAAATTTGGAAGCCCAGCAGAGAATGCTTGCGCTTCTGAAAAAACAATTGCGGGGCACCGAAGGGAAAATCACACTGGTCAAATCATCGCCAGGGTTGAGTGTCAAAGATTTAGATGGTTTTGCCATCCCGACCGCGTATTCTGTGATGAAAGCGATCAAACAACAATTAGATCCCGCCTCCATTTTTCATGCACCTTTTTATGAATATTAGAAAGATTCGATGGACCATTCGCTATCTCAAGAAAAAAAAACGACGCATCCATTTTTTAAAAATGTAGAATTCGACAGCATCCTTGCCTGCGTGCATTGTGGGTTGTGTTTGGATGTTTGTCCGACTTATCGGGAATTGGGGCTTGAGCAAGATTCTCCGCGCGGGCGGCTTTATCTGATGAGAGGGCTTTGGCAAAATGAGCTGGAGTTGAATCAAGAGGTCATTGATCCGTTGAGCCGTTGTCTGGATTGCCGGGCTTGTGAAACGGCTTGCCCTTCCAATGTGCCTTATGGCGAATTGTTGGAAAAAACCCGTGGCATTATTCAGGAAAATCACCCTCAAAGTTTCAAAGAAAAGCTTTTGCGTGAGGTTTTTTTAAAACGGATTTTGATCTCAACAAACCTGCTTCAGTTGGTTAGCATGGTGATGAAAGTTTACCTCATTCTCAACATTCCGAAATTGATCACGGATACCTTTCTCAGCAAAATTTTGCCGAAAGATATCGTCAATGGCCAAGCCATGTTGCCTCAATTTTCAGGCAGTTCTTTGAAAATGAAATATGCGGCAAAAGGGAATTTATCCCCGACTCATCGTCAGGAAAAAAAATACCGCGTTGGTTTTTTTACAGGGTGCATCATGGATGTTTCCGAATCGGCAACCCATGAATCGAGCTTGAGATTATTGCGTGCCGCCGGTTGTGAGGTCATTGTTCCGAAAGAGCAAACCTGTTGTGGCGCTTTACATGTCCACAGCGGAGACCGTCAAACGGCTAGAGGGCTGGCCAAGAAAAATCTTGCGGCGTTTGGGAACGAAAAATGGGACGCGATCATCACGAATGCGGCCGGGTGTGGTGCTCAACTGAAAGAGTATCATCATTTATTTTCTCAAAAGGAGTCATCTTCAGGAGAAGATTGGCCAGCATTTGAAGGAAAGATGATTGATATTCTAGAGTTTTTATCAACGGTTCCGAACTTTGCTGAAAACCTTCCTTGGAAAACGAATGAAGACGTGGTGCTTTATGATGCTCCCTGTCATTTGAAACACGCTCAGGGGATTGATAAAAACCCTCAAAAACTCGTCAATCGCCTGCCAGGGGTCACGCTCGTTCCGCTCACAGAATCGGAATGGTGTTGTGGTTCCGCCGGGATCTATAATTTGATTCAACCCGATCTTTCAAATGCCGTCCTCATGCGAAAATTAGACTCAGTCGCAGAAACCCTCGCACAACACCCCGGTGCCAAAACAATCGTGACTGGAAACCCTGGTTGTCTTTTCCAAATCCGCGCTGGGATTCAATCCAGAAAGATTCCATTGCGTGTGATTCACCCGGTGGAATATATCGCAGAAAGACTTTTGGAAAAATAAAATTCACCGCAAATCAACCCCTCTCAAATCATTCCCACGCAGAGCGAATGATTTAATTGACCACTTGAATGTAATAACCGTTTTCAAAACCATTAAAGAACTGATCCAGTAGAGGGTGTTCGATGGGTTCGCCGGTGGGATCCGTTTCCAGATGCCGTTCAGCGACATAAGTTGTGTGGAATGATCCTTCGACAAGAACATGGTACCAAGGTTTGTCTTTGGGAGGACGGGAACGGGCCACTTGCTCATACCATTCGTCGGTTTTCTGGAAGGTCGCATCCATATCGACAATGACGCCCCGATAATCAAAACGCAAATGGTGGATCAACTGACCCGTTGTGAATTTACAATTTGTGATTTCCATAATTATCTTTCGTTAATTTGGCTAAAAATCATTTTTTAAATTAAAGGCCTCTTCCTGGAACAGTTCGGAAGGGAGACGTAAACAGAAGGAGAATCGCAATGAAAAACATCAAATGGCAAGCAATCATTCCAGGGACTTTGAGCTTTCTGCTTTTCTTGAGCTTCGCCATCCCTTCTATCATAATGGCAGCGGATATGACAGCCAAAGAAGTGATGGTCAAAGTGGATGACCGTGATACAGGCGAGACCGCGATCCAAGACAGCACGATGATTTTAATCGACCGCAAGAAGCGACAACGAGTGCGCCAAACAAAACAGTTTGTGAAAGAATATGGAGACGATACAAAATCTATTTCTTTCTTTCTTTCTCCAGCAGATGTGAAAAATACCACGTTTCTTTCACACAATTGGGACAATGAGAGCAAAGAGGACGATTCCTGGCTCTATCTGCCTGCCCTACGGAAAGTCAAACGGATTGCTTCCGCTGATAAATCAGGAGCCTTCATGGGAAGCGATTTTACTTATGCCGATATCGAAGGAGTGGAGATTGAAGACTATGATTATAAATTTGTGGCAGGAAAAGAAAACGAAGACGTTGATGGACACCCAGTCTGGGTGATTGAAAGCCGTCCAAAGAAAGCGATCAAGAAAAAAGTGGTCAAAAAAACCGGAAACATCAAAAGCCAATTGTGGGTTCGTAAAGACAATTTCATGGTGGTCAAGGGGAAATTTTGGGTTAAAAAAGGAAAGAAACTTAAATACTTGACCCTCTCAGGAATTGAACAAGTCCAAGGGATTTGGATGGCGAAAAAATTGCAAATGGTCACCACCAAAAAAGGGAAAGTCGAACACAGCACGGTTTTACAATCCAATTCGATTGTTTACAATCAACCTTTGCAAGATGATATGTTTACCACGCAACGCATGGAACGAGGATTGTAAATGAGACAATTTTTTTTGATCCTGGCGGCTCTTTTGCTCGTAGCAGGTTCTTTATCCATCAATACCTATTTTGTGCAAAACAGTTGGGCACAAACTTCTCCTACAAAAAATACGGAGGAAGACGGGTTTGGGGAAGACGAAGAAGACGGCGGCTTCAAAGAAATTAAAGTTGAAACGCCTGTCCCGATTTCTGATGCTGAGAAAGGCTCTAGTTTTGGTGGCTTTATCCGAGAAGATTTAGCCTATGGCTACCAAAAACCGGATTCTGATTTCAAATTCACGAGAACTGAAGCCGAACTGAACAAAATTCGTCTGACCCTCAACCTGTATTTTGATTTTAATCTCTCTGAGACGTGGAAAGCCAAAATCAGTGGCAATGCTTTTTATGATGCTTATTATAGCGACAAAGGTCGAAACGATTTTCCGAATGAAACCTTACGCGCTTATGAGCAGGAATTTGATCTCAGAGATACTTTTGTCGAAGGCCCCATTACGGATGCAATCCGCATCAAAATTGGTCGTCAAATTATTGCCTGGGGAGAATCAGAAGGAACCGCCATTGTCGATATGGCCAATCCACGAGATAATCGAGAACTCGGATTGGTGGATATTGAGGACGCTCGTATCCCCATTTTTGCCAGTAAACTCTCCTATCTGGCAGGTGCTTGGGAATGGAATCTGGTCGCTCTCCATGAATTTCTTCCCAATAAAAACCCAACAGAAAAATCTGATTTTGATTTTAATATCAGGCTCAGAGAGGTCGTTCCGATTGAATCAGAGAAATTACCGGATGAGGAAACCGAATGGTTATTTCGCCTTTTCAAATCATTCAAGGGGGGAGACATTAGCCTCATTTACGCCGATGTTTTTGAAGATGACCCCTATCTGGATTTTGAAAAAACTAGCTACATTCCTCGTTTTCAACGGATCAAAACTTATGGAGCTTCCGGCAACATTGTGAAGGGATTCTGGTTGTTCAAATTTGAATTGGCAAAAAAGCTCGGAGCGGCTTTGGGCAGAAAAGATTTAGTAGAGCAGCGTCAAAATGGCCAACAAAATCCGGACAGTTGGAGTGAAAAAGATTTGACCCAATGGATGCTTGGTTTTGATTATACCGGAGTCACCGATTTATCAACCACGTTTGAAGTCAGTGTGAATAAAATTGAAGATTATGAAGACAACTTAGCCAGTTTGGAGTGGCGTGCCGTCTCTTCATTGACACTGCGGTATGACACATGGAATGACACTCTGCACCCGCAATTTCTATGGGTTCGGTTTTCCAATAATAACGGCGACTTGTTCCGCATTTCGGCTGATTATGACTATATCGATGCTTGGCAGCTTTCCGCGGGGATTACGGTTTATGATGCCTCAAAAAAAGATGATTTCCTCTTTCCTTACCGCCGTAATGATCGGATTTTTGGTGGGGTAAAATATAGTTTTTAAATTTTAATATTACATTCTAATATTGAAGAGGAGGAGAAAATGAAAAAATTGAGTTTACTATTGTTCACCATTTTTTAATCCTGAACACAGCTCAGGATTACAAGGATTATTCTAATATTGAAGAGGAGGAGAAAATGAAAAAATTGAGTTTACTATTGTTCACCATTTTATTACTGCCTGGTTTGCTGTTGGCCGCATTGCCCCTTGGCAAAAAACTTCCCAAAGCGGTTTTGTCGGGAGATAACGGGGGCTATGTGGATGGTGGCGCCTTCGATAGTACGACCCTGACCGGGAAATTGAGTATCATTTTTTATGTCGATCCTGATGAAGGAGAGTTAAATGATAAAGCATCTGACGCTCTCGAAGATGACACCATTCTCGACAAAGCCAGGGAAGAAGGAAAATCCGCCTCTTATGCGATTATCAACATGGCGGCGACTTGGCTTCCCAACGCGGTGGTTAAGGGTTTGATTGAAGATGGCCAAAAAGAGTACCCCAATACCAATTATGTTTTTGACATGAACGAAGTGCTTCATGAAAAATGGGGAATTGCGACTGATACCAGTGATGTTCTCGTGGTCAACAAAGAAGGCAATGTCGTTTTCAGCAAAGATGGCGAACTATCTGATTCCGACATCCAGGCCATGTTGAAAGCGATCCACGATAACCTCTAAGCAACCCGGCGATACTCATCAGTAGGATGAGCTTGTGGAGCGGCTCATCCTCTGCTTTCACTTTAATCGAGATCCGCTCCCTTTTCTTTTATCGACGACTCCTCAACGATTAAATTTTCATAGCGGATTTGATAAGGAATGGACACTTCAGGCCCCTTCAAACCAGGAGCTGTGATCATCAAATAAACACCTAAAAAGCCATCATGAAACGTGAGGGCGACACTCAACCCTGTCGATTTCAATTGCAGTGAGGTTTCCACAAGCACGCTGCCGCATAAATCCAATTCCTCCAAATCGGCTAATTTTCCCTGAAGCATGATCCGCGAGGTCTCTTCCTAATCAAAACGACCTGCCCGACATGGGTTTGAAAAAAGCTAATCGCAGTTGTTTTATCCCAGCTCATAACAATTCTATTAGACAATTTAACTTCAAATGGGTTATAGAAATCATCAAACCTTTTTTTAAAATATTTCAGCCAACAGCTTTATGCGCGCTTGTTTTTGAACGACTTTTACTTGACACAGATCATGCCAGTTTACCAGTTATTAGATGATATTCCGCTTTTTCCTCCTCACAATGGTGCGGAACCAGAAGGGCTTCTCGCGGTTGGCGGGGATTTATCAATAGAACGCTTGTTGTCGGCTTATCAGCAGGGGATCTTTCCCTGGTATGAAGACGGGCAGCCCATCTTGTGGTGGAGTCCTGACCCTCGCCTGATTATAGAACCAAAGAATTTTAAAGTTTCGAGAAGTCTCCGCAAAGTTCTCAAAAAGCAAATTTTCCAAGTCAAAACCGATACTGTTTTTCCCCAAGTTATTGAAGCCTGTGGAGGCCCGCGTCGTAGTGGTCAAGGAACCTGGATCACCGCAGACATCAAAGCCGCTTACACGGAATTGCATGAATTGGGATACGCTCATTCTGTGGAAAGTTGGTATGAGGGGGAATTGGTCGGAGGATTGTATGGCATTTTTATGGGAAAATGTTTTTTTGGAGAATCGATGTTCGCCAAAAAAACCGATGCCTCGAAAGTCGCATTTGCCTCATTGGTTGAACAAATGAAAGTTTGGGGAGTCGAGATGATCGACTGCCAAGTCACCTCCAGCCATCTTCTGAGTCTCGGTGCTCATGAAATCCCACGTCAAGAATTCCTCCAACGTCTGAAGTTTGCTACTCAAATACAAACGCCTCCTAAAAAATGGTCATTTGGCGCGCCAGAGTGGGTCAATCCAACACTGACTGAAAAACCTTGAGGGTCTTTTCCAAAAATAAGGATTGCGAAAACCGTTGTTCTACCGCTTGAAAAGCCCCTTGACTGAGACGATAGAGTAAGTCCTCATTTGCTAACAATTCTTGTAGAGCCTGAGTCAGATCCGCCGAATGGGTTGTTTTGACAAGTATTCCATTGACCCCGGTTTGGATAATTTCTGGCAAACACCCTGTTGGCAAGGCCACAACTGGGGTGCCCACAGAGAAAAATTCAACAGCAACCCGGCAAATCACTTCCGAATCCAGAGAGCTGACAACCCCCACATCGACAAATTTCATGATCCGGCGAATATCCTTCCGCGGTCCAACAAAACGGACGTGTGCTTCTAATCCCATTTGTTGGCTCTTTTCTTCTAAAGCGATCAATTCAGGGCGTTGAGAATCAGAATGTTTGTAAACAATCAACAGAATCGTTTGGGGGAATTGTGGCAACAATTGCTGAAAACTTTCCAACAGCAAATCATGCCCTTTGACTGAGCTAACCCGGCCGACAATGGCCAGTGTTTTATAAGTATCAGGGATCTCAAATTCCGCATTGTAGTCACTGGTCTCGATTGGAGAGAGGGTTGGTTGGTCAATGGGATAGTGGAGCACATGCTGTTTATGAGCAGGAATTGGAATGGCGGCCAGCATCCGTTCCGAGACCACCTGGCCTGTAAAAATGTGGGCATCAACCCAATCACAATAGATTTTATGATTCCACCATCCCTTGCGCACCAAACGGGTGGTTCCTCGCGTGCGAACCAGCTTGAAAGAGCGGAGAACCCATTTCAGCAAAATATAAATAAAAAAGCCTTCGGAGCGGTGGGGATTGACGATGTGGATTTGATGGGATTGGAGAAATTGTTTCAGCCGTTGATAAGATCGGTAAAGCCGGAAAAGGTTAAACGTATTCAGATCAATATCGGTGATGAGCGTCAAGCCACGCTTTTGAAGTTCCTCGGCATTGAGCGTATTGGGGCGGGTGAGGACGAAGACAGAATGCCCTGCTTTTTGGAGCAATTCAGCAGTTATGGCGGCATAAGCGGCTTCCGCATTCCACCAATGCACATTGCTCCCAATTAAGATATTCATGGACATTTATTTGAATAGAAGAAACATCGTAGAATGAATTATCTCAGGAAAATTACATTTTAAAATGCCTTTTAAAATCATCAGAAAAGTCAAAATCGATTTTTTCGGAAAGTCCGATAAAGAAGGGTTTGAGGGTTTCTTTCAGAACATCAATATACATCCCAACTGAAGGAAAACTGCTTTTATTCAATTCACGGAACGCTTTATCTTTCCCTTGAATAATGGCTTTGACATGAGGACTGATCACCAGGGAGCTGCCTTCTCCTTTTTCTGCTTTTAAAAAGGCCTCATTGGAAAATCCGATCAAATACAAGTAAGGCTCATTTTTAAAACGAAAAATTAGATACTGCTTATCGAGCATAAAAGTGAAACGGGCTAAAATGGATTGGATAAAAGTCACAAATTCATCCATCAATGGATTACTGAGCCAGAAGATCTCACTGTCACCATGAACCATGTCATGGTTTTTCACATTGAATTCCTTCAGTTTGTCTGGATCGGGATAGACCGCCAGGTTGCCTTCATTGAGGCGTTGATGCATCACAATTTTCGTGCGTCTCACGGCATCCTGTATCTCTTCCTGGGTCAGCGATTCAATCGATTTGCCGAGCAGATCCTGGAATGGACGGAGCCACTCTTTAATGTGTTCATCTTTAGCTCTTTGATAGATATTGAATCCTCCTAATTGCAGAATTTCTCGAATCTCTATATCCAATTCATGCCCTGAAATCGTTTGATCCAGCTCTTTCAATTGATTGACAAACTCAGAGAGGGCTTCATCTTCTTGCCATTGTAACAGAAAAATCGTGTTCTTGATGGTCTGATTGAGTTTTCTGAGGGTCTTTTCTTTAAAGAAATCGACATCCTGGATTTGTTCTGATTTCGCTTTACCAAAACCGGCAATGTTGATTTTTTCCCCATTGGGCCCAGAGATGGTCGTCATTTGTCGAATGCCCTGGATGATTTCATCTTCTGGTGTGGAAGAGATCAGCAACGCGTTTGCTTTCACCTTCACCTCTCGCAAGCCATTGATGATTTCCTTATTATCCATGTAGGCTTCCATCATTTCTTCCAAGCCATCCATGTAGGCTTCAATTTCGGAGGCGGCTTCCGGATTGAATTTGACACTAATCCCTTTTTTCTCCCGATCCTCATAAACGGTTTGAATCGAACCTCTGTGCCCCATATGCCTCCTGCTTAAACAACGATACAATCTATAAATTCAGATCAGAATCTTAACACAATCGGATTCGATCACCTAATAAAATTTTTATTCTCTCTGAGCCTTCTTTGAAGGAAATGCGCTCGTTTGCCAAAACAAGTTAAAATTCCGCATTGTTGGGAACACGCGGGAAGGGGATCACATCTCGAATGTTGTCCATGCCTGTGACAAATTGCACCAAACGCTCAAACCCCAGACCAAACCCAGCATGTGGGACTGTTCCAAAACGGCGTAAGTTCAAATACCACCAATATTCTTTTTCATCCATTCCCACCGCCTTGATCCTTTCCCGTAAAGGATCGAGTCGTTCTTCACGCTGAGAACCTCCAATGATTTCTCCCAGTTTTGGAAAGAGAACATCCATCGCCGCCACGGTTTTTCCATCATCGTTCTGACGCATATAAAACGCTTTGATATCTCTCGGATAATCCACCACCACGAGCGGGCATTTGAAATGTTGCTCTGTCAGAAATCGTTCATGTTCCGATTGTAAATCGGTTCCCCATTGGACGGGGAATTCAAAATTTTTCCCTGATTTTTGCAGGATCTCAACGGCTTCCGTATAAGTGATTTTTTTGAAGGTGGATTGCACAATCCCCGTTAAGGTCGCAATCAGTTTTTTATTGTAAAATTTTTGTAAAAACTCAAGATCCTCAGGATAGCGATCTAAACAAAAAGTGAGAATGTACTTTAAAAATTCTTCTGCCAACACCGTCATATCATTCAAATCGCAAAAGGCCATTTCCGGTTCAATCATCCAAAATTCAGCAAGATGGCGGGAGGTATTTGAATTTTCCGCACGGAAGGTTGGGCCAAACGTATAAACATCACTCAAGGCCAGTGCGAAAATTTCAGCTTCCAATTGCCCAGAGACCGTTAAATAAACCGGTTTGCCAAAAAAATCCTGAGAATAATCAAGTAGCCCTTTTTCGTTGACAGGAGGGTTTTCCAGATTGAGCGCTGTGACTCGAAACATCTCGCCACTCCCTTCTGCGTCGCTAGCGGTGATGATGGGGGCATGCACATAAATAAAACCACGGTCTTGAAAAAACTGATGGATTGCCTGCGCGATGCCATTGCGCACCCGAAAGACACACCCCAGTGTGTTAGTCCGCGGACGAAGATAGGCAATTTCGCGCAAATATTCTAAGCTATGCCCTTTTTTTTGCAGAGGGTAACTTTCTCCGGGAGCATTGCCGTATATATGGATCTGCCTCGCTTGAATTTCATACTTTTGCCCTTTGCCCGGTGAAACGACCAATTTCCCGACGATTTCAAGGGCGGCTCCTGTATTCAGATGAAGGATCGCTTCATAATTTGCGATATCGGCATCAATGATGATTTGTATCCCCACCTGATTTGAACCATCGTTGAGGTTGATGAACGATACATTTTTTGAATCCCGTTTTGTCCGAACCCACCCTCGAGCACAAACATCCTGGTCACAAAAATCTCCTTTTAATAAAGTGGCAATTTTGATTCGTTCTGGCATGGGTTTCTCAATTGGAATTGCGGATGAGCCGATAGAATGCGGGAGGTTGTCGTTTTTGCGGGATTCCTAAGGGCGGTTACTTTGAAATAAAATGCCCCTCAGAAATATTTCTGACACGATTCAATTTTATAAGCGAGCACGGAGATGTTTAGCGATATCTACTTCAAAATTTTCCATCAAATCAGACAATTCTTCCACTGTCAAAATCATATTTTTACGGTCAGGAACAACCGCATAGAGATATTTAATGAATTCGGGAATGAGCTGAATCACTGATTCGTTGGCCTTCATTTTGATTTGACGAATGAGGAATTGATTGAACTGATCTTTGGACATCCGGCGCATCACCGTGATGAATTTATTGATATTATTTTCCAGATCCGCACTGACATCATAAGGGTAAAACGATTTAAAATTCTTACGAGACCCCCCAAACTTAGAAAACCCCCACATGCCCAGGCAAACCAAAATACCATCGACATTGCTCAATCCCCACATTTGAAGATAACCCACCATGAAATAGCCAACGCCAATGACAATTCCAATAATTTGAAGGGCGACTCGTATTTTTTCGACGGCTAAAAATTTATAATTGTATCGTTTCTCCCGCCAAAACAAGGCCAAGCCATCCCGAAATGGAGTGCTCGCCAAAATGATTTCTTCTGCCGAGGCCAACCGTTCATTCAGTTCTTTTTCCAAGTATTTTTTACGGACCAGCGCACGTTTGTTCATGATATCTTGGATCACATAGCGGCGTGTTCCCCGCATCCGGTCCGCCAAAACCTCGATATGTTCGTTAGGATTCTCTTGATTGAGTGAGATGGATTTGAAATCTCCACGGGTGCTTAAAAAGTCGATGATGTCCTCATAAAGTTTTTTAGAAACGGTTTGTTTTTTGACCCCTTTCTTCATGAACATCTGGGTTGTTTTTTCTTTTTTCTCCGTTGCCTCTCCATCCAGTGCCATTTCAATACGAATGAGATTTGAATAGGTTTCCTGAATGATGTCATATAATCCCTGATTGATTTCAATCATGCGAATATAAACCGATCCGAGAATGTAAGCGTGGGCAGAGAATGTTTTCGTCTCGTATTTGACTTCCGGTTTGGCCATGCTGTAATAGGCATCCAGAATATGAGCCACGACATCCTTCATAAAGACCACATATTCATCAATCGTATCACTTTGCATGCTCACAGCGGCCCAGGCGATTGCCGCGAATTTGCTGGAGGACGCATCGTCAATCAACACTTCAGTCGCATCAACGAAATACTTGAGCATTGAAGGCTCTTTTGTTGAGTTGAAGATCAATTCAGCAATATTTTTACTGCTGATACTGGGATCCATTTCCTTTTCATGCAGGACAATAATCCGCCCTGCCAGCTGTTCTGCATAATTCTCCGGAACTTCAAATTCTTGAACTTCGCTTTCTTGGACTGCCGCTTCCATCGAGTCTCCTTATTCAAAAAGAGTGAACTATTCCTGGCGATTTTTTATTTTTTCCAACAAGATCTGCTGGAAAGATTCAAAACTCAGGGTTTCTTGTTCCCTGCTACCGTACCGTTTCCAACTCACCGCTTGATCGGCTTGTTCTTTTTCGCCGACAATCAGCAAATTAGGAATCTTTGAAATGGCGCCATTGCGGATTTTTTTCCCAAAAGACTCATGGGAATCATCCACTTCCACACGAACAAAATCCGACCTCAATGCCGCCATCAACTGAAACGCATACTCATTGAAAGCCGAAGCGATTGGGAGCAGGCGCACTTGAAGCGGAGCAAGCCAGGTCGGGAAAGCCCCGCCATAATGTTCGATCAAAAATGCGCAAAACCGTTCATGGGTGCCGAGCGGAGCACGATGAATAAGCATCGGACGGTGAGGCTCATTGTCTGCTCCAATATAAGAGAGATCAAAACGTTCTGGCATGATCAAATCCAATTGATTGGTGGAAGCCGATTCTTCTCTGCCAACGACGTTGACAATTTGAAAATCAATTTTTGGACCATAAAACGCGGCTTCACCTCGTGCCTCCTCATAAGGCACGCCGGTTTCTTTCATCGCTTCCGTCATGATCGCTTCGGCCTTCCGCCAGACCTCCCAATCGTCGCCATACTTTTTGTTGTTTTCATCAGGAAGAGAAAAGCGCATCCAATAATCCTTCAGTCCAAACATTTGATAATACTCCAAATGCAATTGGATCACATTGATGAATTCTTCTTTCACCTGTTCAGGGGCGCAATAAATGTGCGCATCGTTCATCGAAAGACCCCGCACCCGTAACAGTCCGGCCAATTCGCCTGATTGTTCGTAGCGATAACATGTGCCATATTCCGCTAGACGCAAAGGTAAATCGCGGTAGCTTCGGGGCTGAGCTTTATAGATCACATGATGGTGTGGGCAGTTCATGGGCTTGAGATAAAACTTCTCTCCATCCACCTCCATTGGCGGATACATGTCCTCAGCATAATAGGGCAAGTGGCCTGAGGTTATATACAAATTTTCCTTGGTAATATGTGGAGTGGCCACCCGTTGATAGCCTGCTTGAAATTCTTTTTCTTTAGCCAGTTTCTCTAATTCATCCCGCAAAACGGTTCCATTCGGAAGCCAGAGAGGCAACCCTTTGCCAACGTCTTCATCAATCACAAAATAATGCTGTTGGGCATTCAGTTTACGATGGTCGCGCTCCATTGCCAACTTACGATTCTTGATGAAATCACGCAATTCTTCACCGGTTTCAAAAGCCAAACCATAAACCCGCTGCAACATATTATTTTCCTCAGAACCCCGCCAATAGGCTCCGGCTAGCGAATCCAAGCTGAAACTGTCCAAAGGAATTTCACGAGTCGCTTCGACATGCGGGCCTTCACACATGTCCCCAAAAGGGCCGTTATTGTAAAGGCTGAAAGAGGTTTCTCCTTTTTCCTTCAAATCACGGACATACTCAACCTTGTAAGATTGATCCTCTTTCTCAAGACGTGCCACCAGGGCTTCAAACGGGAGATCTTCTCGTTCAAATTTTTGATTGGCCTTGATGATGAATTTCATCTTTTTTTCCAGAATCTTCAAATCTTCCGGGGTCAAGGCTTCATCCAAATCAAAATCATAATAAAAACCTGTCTCGGTCGGAGGGCCAAATCCGAGTTTGGCATTGGGACGGATCGACAAAACCGATTGCGCTAAAATATGCGCCAATGAATGTCTGATTTTAAACAGGTGAGAATTATGATCTAATTTTTGCATTCTTTTCACTCCAATGAATCTTCTTGGCAAAGCCCCAATATGTTCCATATCTTTTCAAAAAAGGTGGCTTTTTTTAAAAATCAATCTATAAAAGAATCATTTTTCCTCAAAACTTTCAAGATAATATCAGATTTGAAAAGTGTGCCGGAAAACAAAATAGGGGTTATCTATTGAAAGTTTCTGCCACTTTGCTATTTTTCTAGAAATATCAATCCCTGTCTCACCGTTCAAATGGAGAAAAAGATGGCCTTAGAAGATGATTTTCAAAAAGCGGCGGAAGCATCGAAACATTTATCGGAACGCCCTAACAATGACGATATGCTCAAATTGTACAGTTTATTCAAACAAGGTTCTCAGGGGGATGTCACCGGAGAATCACCTGGGATGATGGACTTTATCGGACATGCGAAATTTACTGCATGGGAAGAGCGAAAAGGCATGTCATCGCAAGAAGCGATGCAGCAATACATTGAGTTGGTCAATCAATTAAAAGGAGCATGAGCGGCGTTATGCTTGAATTATCAATAGAACAACTGGTGGATCAGATCAAAAAAGGGCAAATCACGGCTCAAGCGGTCATGATCGCTGTTTACGAAAATATAGAAAAACATCAGGCGCAATTGAATATCTTCCGTTCACTGCTGGATAAAACACGAGCCATCGCCTGGGCCGAAGCGATTGATGCCAAAGTTAGCAATGGAGAATCCTTGGGAAAATTGGCAGGCATCCCGGTTTCGATTAAGGACAATATTTGTATTCAGGATCCTGAGTTAAAAACGACATGTGGTTCTAAAATATTAGAAAACTTTCAAGCCCCTTATCATGCCACGGTTGTTGAAAAACTGATCAAAGAAGATGCCTTGATCATTGGCAAAACCAATATGGATGAATTCGCGATGGGATCGTCCACTGAAAACTCGGCTTATCGTCCCACCAAAAACCCCTGGGATACCGAACGAGTTCCCGGTGGCAGCAGTGGCGGAGCGGCGGTTTCGATTGCGACACGGATGGCCCTCCTCGCCTTAGGTTCTGATACCGGTGGCTCCATT
>WASW01061208.1_pt1 | contig 28081 bp, 25 predicted proteins | sample 5698521 | NCBI WGS metagenome assembly WASW01 (sample SAMN11175560, study PRJNA528189) | sponge metagenome | isolation source: marine sponge | host: Leucetta | place: Antarctica: Western Antarctic Peninsula, King George Island | collected 2013-01
TCCGAAGGCACGACCAGTCGGCTGATTCAAGCCGGTGAGTCTGCTCTTTCTGGACAAGACTATTCTACAATTCTTGATCAGATTGAAAACACCCATTTTGAGGTTCTCTCAAAAATCATCAAAAATGCGGATTTGCGAGAAAAGCTCGAAACCGCGATTCATGAAGAGATCCGAAATTTAAAATCTTTTCTTGAAGCCATTCATGTGATCCAGGAAATTTCACCACGATCCCAAGATCTGATTGTCGGCACAGGAGAGCGGTTATCGGCCCAAGTCCTTGCGGGTGTTCTGCAAGATCGGGGAATCGAAGGGGTCTATACGAATTTATCAGAAATTGGCCCGGAGGGAATTGATAGCCTCGATCCACGCTTTAATCAAATCCTCCAAAAATTGATGGCCGATCATTTACCGCAAGGTTCCCACGTCATTCCTATCGTGACAGGCTTTTTCGGATTTATCAAAGGAGGGATCATTAAAAACATCGGGCGGGGTTATACCGATTTTACCGCCGCTCTGCTGGCAGGAAAGCTCGGTGCGGAGGAATTGCAAATTTGGAAAGAAGTCGATGGCATTTTCTCTGCCGACCCCAATAAGGTTCCCAATGCAAAAGTCCTCGCTCACATTTTTCCGATTGAAGCCGCAGAATTGACCTATTTTGGCTCAGAGGTGCTCCACCCTTTCACGATGGAATGCGCGATGGCTAATTCAGTTCCAGTTCGGATCAAAAATACGTTTCATCCTGAAAGGCCGGGAACCGTCATTCTCCCTGAAAACCCCACTGCCGAATCCCTCAAACAACATCGCTCCTTTGGAAAAACAGCGGTTGCAGTGACGACAAAAGGGGAGATTTCTATCATCAATATTTACTCCAATCGCATGTTGCATTCTCCTGGTTTTATGGCAAAAGTTTATGAAATTTTCAGTAAATACAATGTCGTGATTGACCTCGTTTCGACCTCGGAAGTGAATATTTCTTGCACCGTTGACAGGGATGACAATCTCTTGGAATTGGAGGAAGAGTTGAAAAAACTGGGCAAAGTCACCATTACACGAGATCGTGCGATTCTGAGCTTGGTCGGAGGCAACATGAAGCATGTGCCGGGAGTGGCCAGTCAGATGTTCACCGCTTTGGCTGAACATGGAGTCAACATTGAAATGATCACACAAGGGGCCTCTGAAATCAATATTTCTTGTGTCATCGAGCAAGTTGATTCCCTGAAAGCCCTCAAAGCCATTCATCACACCTTTTTAGAATAAACGCTTGTGAATAATAGAAAAATCCACCGCCTCTTTCAAAATCTAAATAAAGCCATCCCTGAGCCAGTGACTGAGTTGAATCACCGCAATCATTTTGAACTCCTGATTGCGGTGATTCTTAGCGCGCAAGCCACCGACAAATCCGTCAATAAAGTCACTCCCGACTTATTTGAGCAATACCCCACTCCCGAAATCATGGCCGCGGCAGGAGAAGAACCCATTTTGGCGGCGATCAAAACCATTGGTTTGGCAAAAACCAAGGCAAAGAATATTGTGAAAACCTGCCATCTCTTGGTTGCACAACACCACAGTGAGGTTCCTCAAACTCAGGACGAATTGGAAAGTTTGGCAGGAGTAGGAAGAAAAACAGCCAATGTCATTCTCAACACGGCTTTTGGCAAACCAGTCATTGCTGTCGATACCCACGTTTTTCGAGTTTCAAACCGCACAGGATTGGCTTCTGGGAAAACACCGGAACAGATTGAAAAACAACTGATGGCCGTGGTGCCCAAAAAATGGAAAAAAGATGCTCACCATTATTTGGTGCTTCATGGGCGTTATGTCTGTAAAGCTCAGAAACCGAACTGCCCGGCATGTCCGATTCTAAAAGAATGCGAGTTTTTAGAAAAAATAGATGGAAAAAAGAAAAGTCGTCAGGAGAAAGTTTAATCAATGGATAAACTCTGATTGAGGCAAGAAAATTTATGGAAGGATGGAAGGTTCGTTGTCTTCAAAACAAGCTTCTACATAAAAAAGCCCAACTTCTGTTTTGAAAGGAATGACAATCACCGGCCCCTTAACCGAATGATCGATGGTGTGCCCTATCCCCATAATGCAACGGGGAATCCCTGCTGTGAATTTAAAACCGCTTGCTTCTAATTTTTTACGGGCAGAGCCAGCAATCATATTGGCCAATTCTCCCGCGGCATCATTGATCTGATCATTCATTGTGGTGTAAGTCTCTGCCAACATTTTATTGACCAATTGAACGATACATTCTTCAGAGAAAGTGATGCTAATGCTTCCGTTGGTCCCGCCAGTCATGTCAATCACAGCAGAAATCTCGCCATCCGCAGGTTGAGAGTCTCTTTTACTAGGGCTTCCCGCACGAGCAGTCGTATTTGCCATAATGCTGAGCACTTCTAAAATTGCTGCTAAAAAAGGAGTAATATATTTCTTCATGAGCGCCTTGGCGGAGAGAATCTACTGAATGAAACTGCTTCACTACAAGCAAAAAATGCTACTACCTTCAATTTCACTTCACAAGAAAAAAATGATACTACCTTCAGCCATCAATTAAAACGTTTTGCATTTGTTGAAAAGAAATGATCCTTTACCTGATATGCTCAAAAAAGCCCTTTCCTACTTTCAAGGAAATTTTTGGCCAGCGCTCATTCACAAAACTAGGGATCAAACACCCGTCCGCGCCAATGGCCAAGGATTATCGTCACAAGTAACAAAACGAGGATTCCTCCTTGCAGCCATTCTTGATATTCACGGTAAAATGAGAAATGGCGTTGCAGAAGAATGGTTTCGGGCAAACTGCCTTGCTCAAAGAGCCGAAGCGTTTCGCTGATTGTCTCGCCAAGAGGATTGAGAAACATCGTTTCTCCATTGTTGGAGATCGAGAGGAAAGGAACCCGGTTTTCAATGGCATGCCAACGGTTCATCAGTGCCATCTGAGCGGAGGCATTGGTTTTGCCGAACCAAGCCAGATTGCTCAGATTGACGACCAATTCGGCACCGTTGCGCACCATGTTGCGAAAAATTTCAGAAGAAAAAGCATCATAGCAAATACCGCCGGAAAGCCGATGGGTCTCTGACAGTTGATAGACTGTGAATTCTTCTCCCCGCGTGAATTCGGAAATCATCGGGAATTGTTTTTTCAACCAGCGGTGGTAGGTCGGAAAAAGTTCGGAGCCAGGAATGAATTCTCCAAACGGCATTAAATAGATTTTGTTATAACGCCCTTGCGGTTTTCCATCCTCTCCAATCAAAACCGAGATCCCATAAATCCGTTGCCCATCAGGAGTTTTTTCCCAATCAATCGTCGTCAACAAAATCGAGGTTTGCTGTTCTTTGGCAAAATTTTCCACAAGCCTCCGCCCGAATGGGTCTTTGAAATACGGAGAAGGATAAACTGATTCAGGCCAGACTACGAGTTTGGGAAAGGAAGAATCTTGGGGGAATTTCGCAAGGGCTTGTCGAGAATCTTGGAGCAGCGCTTCGAGATTTTGCTTTCGTTTTGAAAAGGCCAAATTCGGATTTGATGCCAACCGTTGCAATGAAAAATTGGGCTGAATGGCGGCGATGTGGAGCGGTTTCCCCTCTGAAAGGTGGGGCCGCAACTCGATGGTGCGCCAGCCGCCATAGGCGATGCCCAGCATCAGCAGCAAGGCGTAAATTCCAGCAAAACGCAGGCCCAGCTTTTTATGAGAAGGCGACGGGGTGATTGTTTGTCGCCAAAGCATCAAGAGCAGCAAATTGCTCCCCATTCCATAAATCCCCAACCCCTCTGATCCGATCAAGTCGGCTGTTTGGGAGATCCAAGGAATTTCAGAAAAAAGAAACCCTCCCAGAGACCAGGGGAAAAATTTAGGATAAAACGGTTCTAACAAAAGAAAGTAACTGAGGCGAATGGGGATGTCCCACCCTTCTCGTTTTTTGATCACGAGCACCGGCAAACCGAAGAGGGCGAAAAATGCCAGGCCGGTCTCTAGGCCATGCACAAAAAAGATGATGAGCCAGCCCACGCTCCAAGGCAAATGTCCGAAGACATGGATCGAATGGATCAAAGAGGGCATTGAAATGGTGGCGCCAATCGCTCCAGCGCCATAACAAGCCAAGAAGATTTGACCCGCTTTCTGCTTCCAGGAAAGTCGAGAGGATTGGCAGATTCGCTCAAAAACTAGAAAAAGCGGAAAAAGAGCCAGCAACCAAAGAAATCCGGCAGAATAGGATTGACTCCCAAACCCAATCGCCAGCCCGGACAAAATCACCCAAACCCAGGAAGGCAACAGCAGTAATTTTTTTGAAAAAGAGTGGCGCATTCCAGAATCAATCTCTGCATCGAAACTTCTCAACTGACCGCACACGGATCAAAGGAGAGGAAAGACGCATGATTTGCAATCTATTTTTATCAGATGAAACGAATTTAAAAAATAGCATTTCTTGCCCAAAGCGCAAGTTGCTTGAGCGGCTACTTCCATCTTGCGATATTCACGGTTTTTTATATGATGTTGCGAACTTCAGATTTTGCGCTATTGTGATTTTGATAAAAACCTTTACTCAGATTGAGGCTTGCGCCTCCATTTCATATTTTCAAAAATTTCTATAAAAAAGGTGATTATGAAATTTTTTAAAACGCTGATACTGCTGGTTTGTGTCGGATGCTTCGTTCCTCTTGCTTTGGCTCAAACAACAAAAGCGAAGAAAGTGGCTCCTGATGCGTTTTATAGCAACAATGCGATCATTGGGACTGTCGCTGGTGAAGACATTCGAATCGGCGATGTGATGAACAAAAAGATCCATGACCTGATGGGAAATCTTTACAATGCCCTGGAACAACAATTGGCACAGTTGGCTTTAGAAAAACTCGCAAAAACGAATCAAGATTTTCAGATGCCAGCCATCGCGATTACCGATCAACAAATCAATGATTTTTACCTCAAGAATCAACTGAAAAAAAGGGGGACGTTGGAGCAATACCAGTCTCAGATCAAACAATATCTGACACAACAGCAACGCTCCTCACAACTCGCGTCTCATTATGCAAGAGCCTTTCAACAAGGGTTGGTAAAAACCTATTTGGAGCCGCCTCCTGAATTCCTCGTGTCTGCTTTTGTGGGGACGGCTGTGATTCGGACGGAGGCCAACGCCCGTGTGATGTTTTTAGAATTTTCTGATTACCAATGTCCCTATTGCAGCAAGGCTCAAGGCGCCATTACGAATTTAATGGAGAAGTACAAAGGACAGGTTGTTTTTGGCTACCGTCATTTTCCTTTGGCCTTTCATAAAGAAGCCGATGAGGCTGCCAATGCGGTCGAATGTGCCAGAGAGCAGGGAAAATTTGAAGAAATGCACAAAATACTTTATGCCAATCAACGCCAACAATTTCCGGACGATTTGAAAAATTATGGCAGGCGCATCAAGATCAAAAATCTGACGCAATTTGATCAATGTCTCGATCAAGGAAAATACCGGGATTTGGTTCAAAATGATATTAAGGCAGGAGCCGCTATCGGGATCAATGGAACCCCTGGCTTTATCATTGGCACTTATGATCCCAAAACAAAAAAAGTCACTGGAGAAGTCCTCTCAGGTGCTCTGCCTCAAGAGAATTTTGAACAGCTTATTCAAAAATACCTCAATAAAAAATCCTAAGTAAAAGAGGCCTTCATGATCAACAAACGTGAACTTCAACTTTCTTTGGAACAAGTCAAATCACCTCATATTCTAGTGATTGGGGATTTGATGCTGGATCGCTATACCTGGGGCAATGTCAGTCGGATTTCTCCTGAAGCCCCAATTCCTGTTTTGCGGGTTCGTCGTGAAGAAAACCGACTCGGTGGCGCCGCAAATGCGATGTGCAATTTAGTGGCACTGGGGGCAAAAGTGACCGCATGTGGTGTGTTGGGAAAAGATGCCGATGCAGAGGTTGTGCGGAAATTGTTTCAAGAAAATAAGATTGACACCCGTGGCATGTTTCAACAGGAGAATCTCACAACGATTCTGAAGAATCGCATGATTGCTGGAAACCATCATTTGTTGCGCATGGATTTTGATCCCTCTTCAGAATGGGAACTGTCTTATGAAGCTGAGATTATTGAGTTTTTGAAAAAAACGATCCCTCAAGTGGAATTGGTATTGGTCTCGGATTATGGAAAAGGGTTGCTCACTCACGACATTCTTGAAACGATTCGCGCTTTAGCAAAACAGCATGAAATTCCGACGATTGTCGATCCTCGGCAAGATGCGGATTATCAAATTTATCGTGATTTCACACTGATCAAACCCAATCGTCGAGAAATTGCAACTGCGGTAGAACGCCCCATCCTCGATGTGGAAAGTGCCCGCCGCGCTGCTGAACAAATCCAAAAAGAATTCAATTTCAAATATGTGACAATCAGTTTAGATCGAGATGGTTTGTTGTTGTTTCAAAATCCGACCAATCACACTCATTTTGAATCAGAAGCCCAGGAAGTTTTTGATGTGGTGGGAGCCGGAGACATGGTGATCAGTGTGCTTGCTTTTTTAATCGCAGGCAATCTTCCAATAGAGCATGCCGCGGCCTGGGCCAATCTGGCGGCTGGAATGGAAATCATGCATGTCGGAGTCACTTCGTTCACGAAATCAGATTTACTGCAAAAACTGGATTTGGGGATCGGTTCCAGTAAAATAGTTTCTCTGGATATCATGCTTTCTTACCTCAAACAGCAAACCCTTCCTGTGGTTTTCACCAATGGGTATTTCGATAAAATTTCCGCAGGCCACTTGAAATTTTTACAACAAATGCAGCAATTCCGCGGGGTGCGCATCGTTGCAATCAACAGTGATTATTCGATTGAACAACAAAAAGGGACGCCTCCGATGCTCAATGAAAAAGAACGCGCCTCGATTCTTGCTTCGATTGAAATGATCGATTGGGTCATCGTTTTTGATGAATTGAATGCGAACCATTTGATCGAGCAACTGAAACCGAGCATTGTGGTCAAAGGAGAACCTCACCACCACCAACAATTGGCTGAGCAGAAAGTGATTGATGCGGTTGGTGCCACCGTGCATTATCTGCCCGAATACAAATGATTGACGCATGATACTCCTCTCGAAATGTTTTCCAAAAAAATGTTTTCCCTGTAAAACACTGAAGATCCTGAACTATGAAATAACCTCAGGCGGTTTTGATCACCCAAGAGGATGAATGAATATTTTTGCGATTTTATATGTCTTGGGAACTCTGCTGGTGTTTATTGGGAGCATGATGTTTTTCCCTTATGCGGTTGCCTTGATCTACCAGGAAGCGGGGGCGCATAACTTTTTAATCTCTGCCCTCATCAGCATTGCCGTCGGATTCCCTTGGTGTTGGTTTTTTCGAAAACATGCTTCTTTGAGCATGAAAGATGGTTTTGTGATTGTTTCCTTTGGTTGGGTACTCGTTTCCACGGTTTCCGCCCTCCCTTTTATCCTCTATGGGGCCATCCCTTCTTTCACCGATGCCTTTTTTGAGATGATGTCTGGTTTTACCACGACCGGCGCCACCATCCTGACCGATATAGAAGCGATGCCGCATGGCTTATTGTTTTGGCGCAGTTTCACTCATTTGCTCGGAGGGATGGGATTCATCATGATCACGATCATCATTCTTCCGTTTATGTCCGTGGGAGGGCTTTATCTTTTCCGGGCAGAGGCCGATCCTGGGCAAGTGATCACAGAGGAAAAATTCAATCCGCGGATCAGAGGAACAGCCATTCGACTCTGGATCATTTATCTCGCATTTGTTTCTCTCAATACCATTTTGTTATGGGGAGGCGGGATGTCGCTTTTTGATTCTCTCTGTCATGCCTTTGGCACCATCTCCACGGCAGGGTATTCCTCTAAAAACGCGAGCATTGGTCATTATAACAGCGCCTATTTTGACTGGGTCACGATTGTTTTTATGTTTTTGGGAGGCGTGACTTTCATTCTGCATTACCAAATCTTGAAGAGACAGTGGAAAGTGGTCAGCCTCAATACAGAGTTTCGTTGGTATTTTGGCTTTACTTGCTTTTTTAGCCTGCTCGTTTCCTGGGCGTTGTGGCAAGCAAACACGTATAATGGGTGGCTGGAGGCGTTGCGATATGGAACCTTTCAAGCGGTCTCGATCCTCACAACAACAGGCTTCACAACGGCTGATTATGAACTTTGGCCGCAAACGGCTCAAATGTTTCTCTTCATGGTTTTATTTATTGGGGCCTCGGCAGGTTCAACGACCAGTGGGGTTAAAATTATCCATTATGTGATCATCTTAAAATACCTGAATGTCACGCTCAAAAAGCTATTGTCTCCTCTGCAAGTCTACCCAATCCGAATCAATCAACGTTTGGTTGAATCAAAAATCGTCGATCTGGCGATCAGTTATTTTATTGTCAATGTCCTTTGGGTGTTGCTTGGCGGAGGCGTGATGGTCTTATTGAACGATATGGATTACTGGAGCGCAATCGTTTCTGTGATTGTCACCATCATGAACATCGGCCCAGGCTTTGGAGATGTCGGCCCTGCCCACGATTTTTCTCAAATCAGCACTGCTGGAAAATGGTTTCTCTCTCTCAGTATGCTGACTGGGCGGCTGGAAATGTTTTCCGTTATCGTCTTATTTTTTCCCTCGTTTTGGAAGGACTGACAAAGATTCGGCAGGCGATCCCTTGCTTTGTTGCTCTTTGCTTCCAAAGAAAAAATCTCAAGGGAAGCATCGAAAACAAAAACCATTATAGGGAGCCACTCACCATTTCTGGATGGGAAGTTTCGTTTCCATACTCCCCCGCTTGATCCTCTTTAAAGATTTTCGGAAAGTGCTCCAAACCGTAACGCAACGCGTCTTCCACATGCTCTACCGGATGAATCGTCAATCCTTTTTTGATTTCATCAGGAATTTCCGCCAGATCTTTTTCATTGTCCTGAGGAATGAGCACTGTTTCTAAATTGCCCCGTTTAGCTGCCAGCAATTTTTCTTTCAAACCGCCAATTTCCGTGACACGTCCCCGCAGGGTGATTTCTCCGGTCATGGTCACTTCATGACGCACCGGGATTTTGGTATAGGCACTCACAATCGAGGTAATCAGAGGCAAGCCCGCGGACGGCCCATCTTTGGGAATGGCTCCTTCAGGCAGATGGATGTGTAAATCCATTTTACTGAAAATATCATCATCCAGCCCCAACAAAGCGGTATTGGCTCTGACGTAAGAAAAAGCCGCTTGTGCTGATTCCTGCATGACATCGCCGAGTTTTCCTGTCAGAGACAATTTGCCACTCCCCGGCATCAAACTCGCTTCGACGAGAAGCAATTCTCCCCCCATCGAGGTCACTCCCAAACCAACCGTGATCCCGATTTTGCTCGTCTCTTCTTTGGTGTCGTGCTGAAAAACAGGCACCCCCAGTAATTTATTGACCATTTTGGGAGTGACGATAATATTCTTATCTGATTTTTTACGAACCAAATCCGTCACGATTTTTCGGCACACTTTGCCAATTTCTCGTTCAAGATGGCGCACCCCCGCTTCGCGTGTGTAGCGTTGAATGATTTCGCTGATGGCCACATTTCGAAAACGGAGCTGATCCGGGGCTAAGCCATGAGCTTCACATTGTTTGGGCACAAGAAAAGTCGTCGCAATCTGATGCTTTTCCAATTCGGTGTATCCTGACAGTTGAATCACTTCCATCCGATCCAGCAAGGGCGGAGGGATATTTTCAGTGGAATTGGCAGTACAAACAAACAACACATCGGCCAAGCTATATTCGACTTCCAAATAGTGATCCATGAACGTATCGTTCTGTTCTGGATCCAGGACTTCCAATAACGCCGCAGAAGGGTCACTCAAAGCACTTTGATAGACCTTATCAATTTCATCCATCAATAAGACCGGGTTGTTTGTTTTTGCCTTGCGAATCGATTGAATGATTTTACCGGGAAGTGCGCCGATATAAGTGCGCCGGTGTCCTCGAATTTCCGCTTCATCCCGGATTCCGCCGAGGCTCATTCTGACAAACTTACGATCCAAAGAACGCGCAATGGATTTAGCCAGAGACGTTTTTCCCACCCCAGGAGGGCCGATCAAACACAAAATTGGCCCTTTCAGAGCACCTTTTAAATGAGCCACCGCAATGTATTCTATAATCCGTTCTTTGACTTTCTCCAGGCCGCAATGGTCTTCATCCAAACGTTGTTGCGCCGTTGCCAAATCAAAATTGTCTGTTGTTTTATTGTTCCAAGGCATCGAAACCAGCCAATCCAGATAATTGCGCACCACATTCGATTCAGAAGAGAGGGGAGACATCAATTTCAATTTCTTCAACTCTTTGATCGCCAATTCTTCCGATTCTTTGGACATCTCTGTTTCACTAATGCGCTTAGTCAGCTCCTCAATTTCGGTGCGACTGTCATCAATTTGCCCCAATTCTTTTTGAATCGAATGCAATTGATCCTGGAGGTAATCTTCTTTTTGATTGCCGGTGAAATTTTCTTTCGCATTGGATTTCAAATCGTTTTCCAACTTACTCACTTCCAATTCTTCTTCCAGAATCCGGCAGACATTTTCCAGACGCTCGTAAGGATCGAGACATTCCAAAATCTTCCGTTTCTGTTCTCTGCCAATTTCCATCAAAGGCGCGATAGAATCAGCCAGATCCGCTGGATCCGTTTCTTTGATGGTTTCTAACTTCTTTTCAGAAATTTTCTGTTTGCTCATCCCTTGATAACCATCCAGCGCCACATAAGCCCTTTCCACCAAGGCATCGAATGCTTCTTCATCCTGAATCTGATCGACAATCGGTTCGACCCGTGCCATGTAGGAACCATGATCCAATTGAGTCTCAAGCATGTAGGCTCGTTGTTTTGCCTCAAATAAGGCTTTCACGGTGCCATTGGGCAAACGCATGATTTGCAGCACTTTTCCGATGGTTCCGACTTCAAACAATTCCTCCTCTTTGGGGGTTTCTGTTGAAGAAGTTTTCTGAGTGATTACAAAGATTTGTCGATCCGTGGCAAGCGCTTTATCCAGAGCTTCCATCGAAGATTTGCGCCCGACAAAGAAAGGCAGGGTCATGGTTGGAAAAACCACTTCTTCCCGTAAAGGTAACATCGGTAAAACAATCGGTCGTAATGTTGAAAACTCAGACATTTTTTTTCTCAATTGGCAGTTTTGTAAATTTTCTTGTTCAAACAGGAGAGCAACTCCGCATCCCTGGCATTCCATTAAATTTAGGTCAATTCTTAAAAAAAAGCACGACAAATAAAAAAACTCGCGCCCTATTCTCCCTCAAAACTGACGAGAGAGAAAGTCGGATATTGGGACAATTTTTGACGCCCACCAATATCTGGCAAATCAATCACAAATGCACACTCCACCACGATTCCTCCAGCTTTTTCAATCAAACGGCAGGCTGCTGCCATCGTCCCCCCTGTTGCCAGCAGATCATCGACCATCAGAATGCGATGGTTACTGGCAATCGAGTCAACGTGGATTTCGACACGATCACTCCCATATTCCAGATCGTAATCAATCCCAAGGGTCGCACCGGGCAATTTTCCAGGCTTGCGAATCAGCAAAAATCCTTTTTTGAGGCGATAGGCCAAGGCCGTACCAATCGTGAACCCACGCGCTTCAATGCCGGCAATGGCATCAATTTGATAATCTTGATACCGTTCGGCCAACGTATCAATCACCCTCTGTAACCCTTCAGCATCGGCCAATAAAGTAGTGATGTCCCGAAATTGAATCCCAGGCTTAGGAAAATCCGAAATAGTCCGAATCTTGGCTTTTAAATCCATGAAGAGCCTTTTATTTTAATTGATGCAGATCCCTGGGATGAAAAACCCCTTTTTCTGTAATAATACCTGTGATAAATTTCGCAGGCGTGACATCAAATGCCGGATTTTTAGCGGTGCTTTTTGCGGGAGCGGTTCGCACACTCATGAATTCTCCTTGATCTGAGAGGCCCCAGGTATTCAAAACTTCCTCAGGGGAGCGTTCTTCAATGGGGATTTGAGCCCCCGCAGGACAATCGAAATCAATGGTGGACAACGGAGCCGCGACATAAAATGGAATCCCGCATTCAAAAGCAACGACAGCTTTGGTGAAGGTTCCTATTTTATTGGCAACATCACCATTGGCGGCAATTCGGTCTGCTCCCACAATCACGGTTTGAATCTTATTCTGAGCCATGTAATACCCCGCGGCGTTATCTGCGATAATGGCATGATCGATCGCTTCCTGTCCCAATTCCCATGCCGTCAAACAAGCACCCTGCCCTCTCGGACGTGTTTCATCGACATAAACAAAATTCTGTTTTCCATCCTTTGCCGCCCGATAAATAGGCGCGAGGGCGGTTCCCCAATCCACACAGGCCAACCAACCGGCATTGCAATGGGTCAGGACAGAATCGCCATCTTTTAATAATTCAGCACCAAATTTCCCAATCGTTTCACAAGCTCCGACACTCTCATCCGCACTACGATTGGCCTGAGCGGTCGCTTTTTCACAAGCCTCTTCCCAAGAAGCGGCCTCTTCAATGCACGCCAGCACTTGATCAATTTCAAAAAATAAATTCTGCGCGGTAGGGCGAGTGCTTTTGAGTGATTCTGCGGCCTCAGCAACGAAAGGTTGAAACTTTTGCGGAGGGGCGGCTAAAACAGCTTGAACCATTCCAAAAGCGCCCGCGGCTCCGATGGCAGGAGCCCCACGGACCCACATCTCTTGAATCGCTTTTGCCGTTTCTTGATAGGTTTGCAAGGTACGGATTTCAAATTTATGAGGAATTTGAGGTTGGTAAATCAATTTAACCGTCTTGCCTTCCAGCCAAATTGTCCGATGAGGTTGCCCATTCACCTTCACTGAGAATTGCTCTGTTACAGGTTATTGAAAATAATATCAGTCAATCGAATCGGCAAATATTAGCATAAAAATGCCGATCACTCAACCATCTCGATGACTATGAATCGGAGCAATTCTAAATTTGAAATTGCGGCAAAGGTCAGAAAATTTTCCATAAAACTCAATGCACTTCTTTGACTAAATTACGATTCCAGCCCGGAATTTCCACAACAATATCTTGAGTGCCATCGGGGATACATTGGCAAGCCAAACGCGATTCCAGACAAAGGCCAGGAGCCAGCTCCAACATATCATCCTCATCCTCTGAGGCTTCATTGCAACTTTCCAGCCCTTCCCGAACGATCACATGGCAGGTGGAACAGGCACAGACACCGCCACAGGAGTGATCAATGTTTAAGCCATTTTTCTCGGCAATGTCCAAGATCGACCCCAACTGCCCTTCAGAGGCTTCTATCAGCTGATCGTGGCCCACTTCCACAGTGACATTTTCAGGTAAAAAGCGGATTTTATAATTACTTTGCGGAAGAATGGCTTCCGGTGTTTCAATATAAGGGTTAATTCCTGACATAATTGACTTCTCTTCAAATACAATGTTTGTTGTGTGGCTTGAATGCAGGAGGGATACCCCGTTTTTCCCGCGTGATTAAAAGATGAGCGGATGCCTCTAGTCGAAGGCAATCGTTTTTTGGATGCGTTCTTTGATCAATTGAGCCAACAATTGATAAAACTCTTCTTGTTCCGCTTCAGCAAACCATTTCTGATCCGCCTCAATCCATTTAAAGTGCCAAGCCCGCGCGCCTCCCGCCAACCACACTTCGTAAAGCGCGCGTTGGGTATTGAGCACCAACCGGCTGCTGCCATTTTCAAAAATAATCTCAATTTTTCCATCAACGGGATCATAATCCATGTCATCTTCAAATTCATCGAGTTTGTTCTCTACGTTTGTAAAAAGCGCATTAGCCCGTTTGAGATACTCGGTCATCTCCATAAGTTTCCCTTCCCCATTTTGTTGTATTTTACAACGGAATTTCAAATAGTACTCAATTGGTGCTATTTAAAAACAAAAATCGCGAATTGTCAATATTTTCAACCAGAAACTTTGAGCTGGTAAGTCTTTCGGACTGTGTTATTTTTCCAAAACTCAATGGTATTCATCATTTTTCTCTTGCTCAAAAAGAAGGACGGCTCTTGGAAAAACCAATCATTTCCATCGTGATGCCGATTTATAACGACGAGGCCACCTTGAGTGAGTGCATCGAAAGCACACTCGCTCAAACGCTTCACACGTTTGAATTAGTGATTATCGACGATGGTTCTACGGATCAAAGCAAAACAATTTTAGAAAATTATGCGGCAAAAGAAAAAAGGATCAAACTCCTCCGTCATGCCCATCAAGGGATTGTCCCGTCTTTGAATTTGGGTTTGCGGCATTGTCAAGGAGCCTATATTGCCCGCATGGATGGCGATGATTTGATGCACCCGCAAAGACTGGAAAAACAGATCCTATTTATGGAAAAACATCCAGATTTGGGTTTGATTGGCAGCTGGGTGGCAGGCATTCCCCAGATGACGGCCTATCAAGAATGGAGCAATTCCTTAGTGACCGATGAGGCCATCAAAGCTGAAATTTTTGTTGAATCCCCGATCATGCACCCAACTTTTTTTGGCAAACATGAAATTTTTGAAACGCTGAAAGGTTACCGCGAGAATCCCTGGGCAGAGGATTATGATTTTTTACTCCGCGCTTATCAACATCAAATACGATTTGGCAAGGTTGCCGAATTTCTTGTCCAAAAAAGAAATTCGCCCACGCGCCTTTCCCAGCTTGATTGGAAATATAAACGCCCTGCGATGTTTCATGCCAAACTCCATTATTTTCTCCAATGTGGATTTCTTGAGGAAAAAAAGGGGGTCATTATCGCCGGAACAGGGCCTTCCGGGAGAAAAATCGCCTCCTTCTGCAAAGAATATGATATTGCGGTGCTTGGCTTTATTGACAATCGTTTCGGCCCTCCGGATCGAACGGTGATGGGGATTCCTGCCTGGGGGGTTGAGGATCGGATTCCTCAAGTAGTATTGGACGCTTTTCAGGACGCTTTTATCCTGCTGGCCATCGGAAGCCAAAAAGGACGGCAACAGTGGCTTGACCTCCTTCAAAAAAATGCTGCTCACGCCGATTTTATCCGGTTTCTTTAAAAATAATAACGGACAGACATCGTTGGGAATCCGGTGCTGAAAATCCCAAATGAAGTGCGACCGCCAACACTCTGATTGGTGACTCCCAATTCAGCAGAAACCCCTAGATTGGGAAGCGTGACAAAGAAAAATTCCATCCCCAAGAGCGCACGCGCCGTGGTTCCTGTATCGTCTGTGTTTGTTTCTTTATCATTGACGCTGATGAACCCTAAGCCACCCCCCCAATAAATGTCTTGATTGCCTTCCCGCAGCATCACACGAGTGAAACGCATTTCAAGGTGAAAAATCTCTTTAATTTTATCACTCCCGTCTGTGGTTCCGCCATAACCGACCAGCATGTCAACCGCATCGGTGGGGTTCAGCCAGTATTTGATAGAAGCGGCGCCAATATTGAATTCTTCAGCAACAACCCCTTGATGATAGTACCCCACTCCGAATTTTCGAGATAAATCCCGTGGGGAGTCCTCAAATTCGATCAAGCGGATGTCCTCTCTATCGATTTGCAAAACGCCTTGGGAAACTCCAAATTTTCGATCTGATTCCAGCGTCAGGGTATTGTCGTCCATCCCCTGGATTTGCCCATTCAGCGACTCACCACTGTTGAGATGCACCGTTTCTGCCTCAACCCTGGCTGTCAGAGCACAAAATAATAAAAGAAACACCGGATAGATTGTTCTTTTCATAACCCCCCTTTTGGATCATTATTTAACTTGAGCACAATTTATGCATATCTCACTCCAATCATCAATCACGCAGGAAGAAATGCAAATCATAAACCGAGGCTCCTTTTCTAAAGCGAACTGACGAAAAAGTCTAGGTTGCTCTTGACTTTCCTGTGTTTTGAATTACTTTGAAGTGTCATTTTTCAGAGCTTTTTACGTGTGGTGGAGGTTCCAGACAAGCAGGCTCCGGTTTCACAGAAAAGCCGCCGCTATTTTAAAACGATCTTTAACTTTGGTTGAGTATGAGCAAAATACATCCTACGGCAATAATTGAGCAAGGCGCCGAAATCGGAGATCATGTAGAAATTGGTCCCTATTGTATCGTCGGCTCTCAAGTAACCTTGGCCAGTGATTGCATTTTACGTTCCCATGTGGTGATTGAAGGGAAAACAACGATTGGCAAACAGAATGTCTTTTTCCAATTTGCTTCCATCGGCTCTGATCCTCAAGATCTCAAATTCCATGAGGAAGATTCCTTCCTCACCATTGGAAATAACAATACGTTCCGCGAAGGCGTTTCTATCCACAAAGGCACTGAAGTCGGTCGAGGAAAAACCACTATCGGCGATCATAATTTAGTGATGGGATATGTCCACATTGCTCATGATTGTCAAATTGGCAATGACAATGTTTTGGCGAATTATACCGGTTTGGCTGGCCATATTATTCTGGATGACCATGTTCAAATTGGAGGATTCACGGGGATTACCCAATTTGTCAGAATTGGTTCGTATAGCTATATTGGAGCAGGCACAACGATTGATAAACATATTGCGCCTTATACCACCGGCTATGGCAACCGTATCCAAGTCAAAGGGGTGAATATTGTTGGCCTGAAACGACAAGGTTTTTCTAGAGAAGCGATCAACAATATCCTCGATGTTCACCGTTTATTTTTTCGTTCGGAAATGAATGAAAAAGATGCCATGCGTTCGATTAAAGAACAATATGGCCATTTAAAAGAAATTCAAATATTCACCGATTTTGTCAGTTCTGTCGAAGGGGGCGTTCGAAAATAAGATTCATCCCCCTTCTTTCACAATTTTTCCTTCTTCTCTGAATCAAAATGACCCCAATTGAAGCCCTTGAAAAGCAACTGCTCGAATACTGGCAAAAGAGCGAAACCCAAAAAACGTGGAACCAATGGAAAAAATGGCTTGATCAAGTTGGTGCGCCGCTGTCCGCAACGCCCAAACAAAAAATTGCGGCCAGTGAAAAAATCAATTATCAAATGTTTTTAAATCTCTGTGAAGAGGATTTGTATCATTTTCCAGAATGGCTTAAAAAGCTGACAGATCCGAGCTGGCTCCATCAGCAAAATCTGGTGATCCTGCCAGCAGGATTGTCACAAGTTCAGGAAACCGAACTCACCGTGATGCGGCAACAACTCTCACAACTTTCCCAAAGCCTGAAACAATTGCAACAAAAAGTGGCTCTTTTGGAAAACCGTGTGTCTTCTCCAACCATGCCCACCCCCGCTACTTCTTCCGTTTCGCGCCCAACCGCTTCCTCCAGAAGTGGTTTACAAAAAGCGCAAATGATGAAAAAGGAACTGATCATCAGCCACTCTGCTAAAAAACCGAAGCCTGCCCCGCCTCCTGAAGAACAAATTCCTGAAATCAAACCCCAGCCGTTGGAAGAAATCTACCTCTCATTCAATGACTGGGCTCATCAATTTTTAAACAATGGCATCCACCTCCAAAAGTTGGCCTCTGCTTCGATTCAAGACAAAAGCAAACGTCAGATTTCATTCGAACAATTTGGCCGTCGGATGGAACAGAAAGTCGATGCTCGCCAACAGTTCCAAACAATTTTTCAGCAATTTGCCAAGCAACACACGACTGACTTCATCCCTGATTTGCCTGAAACCCCGCAGGAACCAGAAAAGATTGCTTCCGAGGAAATTTCAGAAATCCCTGATTCAGAAAATAAAAATCCCTCACTGAAGCCCTTTGAAACGCCTCCTGAAGACATGTATCACAAATTCAACGACTGGCTCGAATGGCTCAAAGAATTTGGAATCGATCCACAGGAATTCGCTTCTCAAGATTTGAAAGCGTCCAGCACCCGCAAAATTTCTTTCCAGCAGTTTTGCCGACGGCTGGAAGGCAATCTTGATAACATTGAAGGTTTCCAAAATGCGATTCAACCCCCCTGACAATCAAAAATCTCACTCCTCATCGCTTTATCGTAGCTAGATTAATATGCAACCACTTGAAGAAATTCTCCAAGCTGACTCACTCCAAATCCACGGTGTTTTCACCGACATTGATGACACGCTGACGACCAATGGCCATCTCACCGCGGAGGCATATGGAGCGTTTACAAAATGCTGGTTTTCTGGTGATCCCTGTCACCGGCAGGCCAGCAGGATGGTGTGATCATATTGCACGGATGTGGCCAGTCGATGCGGTGGTGGGAGAAAATGGAGCTTTCTATTTTCGATACAATCATGCTCAGAAGAAAATGCGCAAACGGTTTTTGATTGATAAAAATACCCGGCAGGAAAACCGCTTGAAATTGGAACAGCTCAAGAAAATTATTTTAGCGGAAATCCCTGGAACGGCAGTGGCTTCGGATCAGCATTATCGGGAAGCCGATCTTGCCATTGATTTTTGTGAGGATGTGAAACCCTTGTCCGTCGAGGCAGTCGCAAAAATCGTTCGTTTATTCCAAGACAATGGAGCGACTGCCAAAGCGAGTTCGATTCATGTCAATGGCTGGTTTGGGGATTATGATAAACTCGGAATGACTCGGACCCTGCTGGCAGAATGTTTTGAGATTGACCTTGATGCCTCCAAACCGGAGTTTGTTTTTGTTGGAGATTCTCCCAATGATTCGCCGATGTTTGCCTTTTTCCCTCATTCCATCGGGGTGGCCAATGTCGCCCATTTTAAAGAAAGACTGCCCCATGCCCCGGCCTACATTACCAGAAAAGCGGGTGGGGCCGGATTTGCCGAAGTCGCTGATATGTTGATTCAAACAACAAAATGAGCATCATTCCGAAATCCTTTTTTGAGATTCCAATTCGAGCATCTTGAATTTGTGCGCGAGTTCTTTTTCATGCATGAGCAACTCATTGTCGGCTTTCTGTTCATTGAGAGCCAATTCTCTTTCTTTTAGATCCAGTTCTTTATTTTTCAAACGATCCCGTTGAGCTACATTTTTGAGATGCTGTCTCAACAATAGCCATCCGAAAAAAAATCCAGGAACGCCGATTGCCGCAATCACTTTTGCCAAATCTTCCATGACTGTCCTTTGAAATTAAAATGAAAGGAATGCCGAATATGCGATAGCATCAATCTAGCAAAATAAAGATGGATTTACGAGATTGATGATTCACAGCACGACTGATATGCCCTCTCCCAGTCGTATCTTCTGCCAAAAAAACATCCCCCGCATTGAATTTTTTTTTGCTGCCATCACCGACTTCAACTTCCACCGCTCCTTCAAGATTGATAATGTATCTTCGGCTAGGTGCGTTGTGAAAATCATAATCATAGTCCCCACTGGTCTCACGGAAAATAATCCCGGTCGCCTTGACCGCCTGAGACAACGCGCCAACATTGCCTGCATCCTCCAGAGGGATCTCGATTTCTTCAAAATGAGATTCTTGATCCGTTCCTGTATAAATCCGTGTGATTTTCATGAGTCGTTTTTTTGAGTGGTGAGAGGGAAATGGCAGGCCACGGCATGGCCGCCCCGAATTTCACGTAACAGAGGAATTTCGTGAGTACAACGCTCCTTAGCGTAAGCACAGCGGGTTCGAAAACGACATCCGCTGGGAGGATTGAAAGGAGAAGGAAGCTCTCCCAAAAGCATGTCTGCGTTTTTATGAGAAAACTCAGGGTCGGGTTGAGGGATGGCACTCATCAAAGCCGCCGTATACGGATGGGCTGGAGCGCGGTACAACTCTTCAGAAGAGGTGATTTCGCAAAGTTTCCCCAAATACATCACTCCCACTCGATCGCTGATATGCTTCACAACAGCAAGATCGTGTGAAATGAACAGCATGGTCAATCCATAACGCGCCTTCATCTCTTCCAATAGATTGAGAATTTGCGCCTGAATCGAAACATCTAAAGCTGAAACCGGTTCATCACAAACCAGCAATTCCGGTTCTAAAATCAAAGCACGGGCGATGCTGATCCGTTGACATTGCCCTCCAGAAAATTGATGCGGTCGCCGATCCATCGAAATGTGCGGATCAAGCCCAACCGTTTCGAGCACCTCTTTCACCCGTTTCATCCGTTTTTCTTTGCTCGCAACTCCTGCAATCACCAAAGGTTCCGCAACAATATCTTTGATTTGGCGACGAGGGTTGAGAGAAGAAATCGGGTCTTGGAAAATCAACTGAAACTGAGGACGCATCTGGCGCAACGCTTCTTTCTGAAGCTGTCCAAGATTCTGATTTTTATAAAGTACCTTTCCTGAAGTCGGTTTCGGCAATTGAAGAATCGCACGGGCGGTTGTACTTTTACCGCAACCCGACTCTCCAACCAAGCCCAATGTTTCCCCATATTTGAGATCAAAACTCACATCAGAAACGGCATGGACGATCCCTTTGTTGGCCACTTTGAATTCCACAATCAGATTCTCAACTCGCAACAGCACTCCATTTTCAATGCCGGCTGGATTTGGACTCTCCACAATGCTTGCTTTCGTTGTTTTATCGTTTCCAGGTTCCCCGCTCATCACCCGCCCCTAGCCCCTCCCAAGAGGGGAAGAGGTGGGTTTCACGAGCATGATTTTGTGAGATTTCATAATATCGAATGCCATCATCAGTTTGTTCCTAAGATGAAACATTTTTTACAGGATTCCAGCAGGCATAATAATGCTCTGCTGCTCCTTGACGCAAAGGCGGTTTCTCCTCTCGGCATTGCTTTTCAGTATACCGACAACGAGGATGAAAACGACATCCTTTGAAGGGCAGTGTCAGATTCGGAGGGCGCCCACTGATGGTTTTCAACGGAATATGAGAGGGATCTTCCAAACGAGGAATGGAATCCATCAGGGCTTCCGTGTAAGGCATCCGCATATTCTTGAACAAGGTTTTTGTCGGCGCCTGTTCGACAATTTTCCCCGCATACATCACGGCGATTTCATCGGTATGACTGGCGACCACCCCCAAATCGTGAGTGATCAAAATCATGCTCATGTTGTTTTCCTGTTGATAATGCCGCAATAAACTCAAAATCTGCGCCTGCACCGTCACATCCAAAGCCGTTGTCGGTTCATCGGCAATCAACAATTTTGGTTTACAGGAAAGGGCAATCGCGATAGCCACCCGCTGCCGCATGCCACCAGAAAGCTGGTGAGGGTAATCTTTCACCCGTTGAGCCGGAGAAGAAATTCCTACCGAATCGAGCAATTCAACCGCCCTTTTCAGAGCTTCTTTCTGACTGAGACCCAGATGTTGCACCAGCGTTTCCGTGATTTGTTTTCCCACCGTCAAGACCGGGTTCAGCGAGGTCATCGGGTCTTGAAAAATGACAGCAAGCTCCTTCCCTCGTAACTTGCGAAAATCGTGTTCTGGCATCCTAAAAAGTTCTTGTTCTTCAAACAGAATTTTTTTTGCAGAGATGCTCGCTATTCGAGGGAGCAATCCTAAAATCGCACGAGAAAAGACGGTTTTTCCCGACCCGGATTCTCCCACGATTCCCAAGGTTCCCCCCTGCTTCACCGTCACGCTCACATCATCCACAGCGCGCAAGTTTCCATCTTTGGTAGAAAAATCGACCTTGAGCCCTTCCACTTGCAAGAGCGGTTTCTTTAAAATGCCCATGGCCTTTTCCTCATTATAAATGAAAATCTACCTGCTTAAAATTGAGGAAATTTAAGCCAGCCATCTATTTTTTTCAAGCTAAATCTCGTCAATTAGAATGGCGTTCTCCCCCCTTTATTCGTCCCACGCAGGCTTTTATTTCTTGGTTTCTTAATCCCTCTGTCCCTTTGTCCGTTTCACCTCAGTGCCTGCCCCTTTTTTATTTGCCTTTTAACAAACACAAGTGGTATTTAACAGAAAATTCTTCACTGGAGGAATGGCATTATCATTGGATCATTTTAGGGAGAAGAAACATGAAGTATCGTGAATTGATGAAAAAAATTATTTTTATGAATCGGAACCAAAAAATCATCATTGGAATTTGTGTGATCATGATCTCGATTGCTGGAATGGCCTCGGCTCAAGTCAAAGGAGGGACGCTGACGGTGGGGCTTGAAAACGATGTTCGTGGATTCGATCCCCTGAAAAGTGGTGTGCTTGGTGCTTCTGGCGCGGTGGTTGCCGCATCCATGATGGAAACCTTGCTGATTCTCGACGAGGAGGGGAAAATTCAGCCTCACCTAGCAACTTCGTGGACCCACAATAGCACCCAAACGGAATGGACTTTTAAGCTCCGTCAGGATGTCAAATTTCATGACGGAACGGCCTTCACAGCGCATGATGTCGCCGGGCATTTCAATCGGATTCTCGATCCCATCAATAAATCCCGCAGTCGCGCTTTTATCACGGCCATTAAGAGCGTGGATGCCCTCGATGATCATACCGTCCGCTTCAATTTAGCTCACCCTTGGCAGGTTATTTTGCCACTGATGACGTCCCGTTCTTTTTCAGGTTTGATCGAATCGAGCAAAAATCTTGAGGCTGGCAAACAAATGCGGAACCCCATCGGGACAGGGCCGTATATTTTTGAATCATGGGCCGGTGGTGACCGTCTGGTCGTCAAGCGCAATCCAGATTACTGGAATAAGGACAAAATCTACTTTGATAAAATCATTTTTCGGATCCTTCCCGATCCACAAACCCGCTACCAAAGTATCAAATCGGGTGATATTGACCTCATTTGGACGGATCGCGGCAACTCAATCAAGGATGCGTTTAAAGACCCCAACCTCACGGTCCATGCTTACCCAGGGGCTGGCGCAAATATTATCTTTTTCAATGCGAGCAAGCCCCCATTGGATGATTCGCGTGTCCGAGCCGCCTTGTCCCATGCTTGGAATCAAAACGCGGTCATCAAAGTCACTTGGAAAGACACCCGGCCTTTTGTCGAGCACCCCTACGATTTTAAGTGTGATGATGTGGCTTATCGCGAACATGATTTTGCGAAAGCGCGCGCTTTGCTCAAAGACTATGGCAAACCCGTCAAAATCGACCTGATCCACACCACCACCCCTCGTGGGAGGGAGCTTGGTGAAATGATGCAGCAGTTTTACAAAAAAGTCGGCGTTGAATTAACGTTGCACCCTGTCGATCAAAATACTCTAGTCAAGCGAGTCTTCACCAACAAATACCAGATCAGTGGATGGCGCATTGCCGACCAACTGGATGTTGGCCCACAAATTTTTGCCCTTTCTTATTCAAAAAGCCCCTACAATCTTCCTCGTTACAAAAACCCGGAATTGGACAAATTGGCCATGGCGATGAGAACCGCAAAAACGGTAGAGGTGCGTAAAAAACTTCAGTGCGATATCGCAAAAGTCTGGAACACTGAAGGAACGATTCAATGGCGCGGAGGGAATCGTTATCATGTCATCACCCGCCCTGAAGTCAAAGGAATCCGCCCGTTCCGTAGAGGCGTTCCTTATGTTTGGTACGCTTGGAAATCCAATTAAGGAGAGGCCATGCACTACCTTTTCCGCAGGCTCCGCTATCTGTTATTAGTGATGTTTGTTGTCACACTGCTGACTTTCCTGTTGGTCAATGTTTTACCAGGGGATATTGCCTATGATATCGCCGGGCAGGATGCCTCGGAAGCCGGTGTGCAAGCCATTCGCGAAGATCTGGGCTTGAACCGCCCTGTGCTCGTTCGTTATTTTGAATGGTTCACCGGCGTTCTCACAGGAGACTGGGGGGCTTCCTTTCGGACAGGAGAGCCGGTCATGGAAGCGATTTTATCCCGTTTTCCCGTGACCTTGGAATTGACCCTCATCGCTCAATTTTTTGCGATCCTGTTAGCGGTTCCGTTGGGCATTATCAGTGCTTTCAAAGCATCGGGAAAAATAGATCGTGGGATCGCCATCGGTAGTTTTTTTTTCCTTTCCGTGCCCAATTTCATGATGGCGATTATTTTGATTTATGTTTTTGGGCTTTGGCTGCACTGGCTCCCAGTCACTGGTTACGAACCGCTCTCTCAAGGATTGTGGGTCAATTTGCGGACATTCATCCTGCCTGCGCTCAGTTTTGCTCTGGCAGAATGGACGATCCTGATGCGGGTCCTGCGCGCCGATATGATTGGAGTCCTCCAAGAAGATTATATTTCGATGGCGCGGGCAAAAGGTTTGTCTACGACACGGATCCTCTGGGTACACGCCATGCGCCCCTCTTCTTTTTCACTGGTGACCACGCTCGGATTGCAATTTGGCGTCGTGATCAGTGGCTCGATTATTATTGAATCTATTTTTGCTTTACCGGGAGTCGGACGCTTGCTGATTGGAGCGATCTTCTCGCGAGATTTCATTGTGATCCAGGGCTGTGTGACCTTTATCGCCATCGCCTATGTCATTATCAATTTCATTGTGGATCTGTGCTATGTCGCCCTTGACCCACGACTGAGAGCAGGACAGTCTCATGCCTAGTGTCTTTGTCGAAAATGCTACTGAGCAAACCGCCACGGAAGAAGAATTTCAGCCGTCTGTCAAACGAAGAAAACGGCAGGGGGCATTTTTTTGGATTCCTCTCATCTGGCTCTCTTCTCTGATTTTTTTGGCTATTTTTGCAGATGTGCTGCCTTTGCAGGATCGAGATGAAATGGACTTCATTGAACTGCAAAGCCTCCCCAGTGAAGCGCATTGGTTTGGCACCGATTTGACCGGGCGTGATATTTTTTCAAGGGTGATTCATGGGGCGCGGGTGTCTTTGACAGTCGGATTGGGAGCGCCGCTGATTGGGATGGTTTTCGGTCTGATGGTCGGTCTCCTGGCTGGTTACTATCGGGGTCGGCTTGAAACGGTGATTATTGCTGGGATCGATACCGTCCTTGCTTTGCCCGCCTTGGTGGTCCTTCTCCTCTCTTCTGCCGTATTTGGCCAAAATCTGCTGGTCATCACATTGAGCCTAGGGTTTATTTTAATCCCACCCTGTGCCCGCATCAGTCGAGCAAGCACGATGAATTTCGCACAAAGGGAATTCATTGTTGCGGCCAAAGCGATGGGTGCTCGCGACACCCGCATTCTGCTCTGGGAACTCCTGCCCAATGTGATCTTGCCGCTGATGGCTTATGGACTGGTGCTGGTCGCTTTTTCTATCGTTGTTGAAGGCACTTTGAGTTTTCTTGGTTTGAGCGTTCCTTCTCCGGCTCCGAGCTGGGGAGGGATGATTGCCGAAGGCAGAGAGCATTTATCAGAAACGCCTCACATGAGCTTCATCCCAGCCACCATCATGTTTTTGACCGTTTTGTCTTTCAACCTAATCGGCGATCAATTGCGCAGTATCGTCGCTGACATTCGCTCTAGTGCGATTTAAACAAAACAACCCCGCCCTCTTGCTTCATTTTGACCAATCCGCTCTTTGCCATTGCTTCAACCGAGCCAATTTTTTAAACGTTTGACGGCTTCTTCGATTTCGTCAGTGGCTCCAGAAAAAGAGAATCGCATCGTTTGGTGGCCTCGCGAGGGATCAAAATCAATGCCGGGGGTGGCCGCAATGCCAGTCTCCTGGAGGAGGTTGGCGCAAAAGGATTGACTGTCATTGGTCAGGTGAGCAATATCGGCATAAATATAAAATGCGCCATCGGCGGGAGCCAATTTGGAGAAGCCCAGCACCGGAAGCGCATTCAAAAGAATTTTGCGGTTTCTGGCATACCGAACCACATGTTCTCTCAATTCATCATCACAATCAAAAGCGGCCATTGCGGCGAGTTGCGAAAGGGTGTGGGGAGAAATAAATAAGTTCTGTGCCAAACATTCCACACTGCGGAGCATCTCCCCAGGAATCACCATCCACCCCAAACGCCAACCCGTCATTGAAAAGAATTTTGAAAAACTGTTGATGATCACCCCTTCTTTGGAATGAGTCAGTGCCGAAACCGCTGATTCTCCATAAGTGATGCCATGATAGATTTCATCAGAAATGAGGCGAATCCCTCGCGATTGGCAGTAATGGCATAAGCGTTCCATTTCGATTTTTCCGATCATGGTTCCGGTGGGATTGGCCGGACTCGCGATCAAAAGCCCCTCAATCGGAGTGTCCAATTGCTCGATCAATTCAATGGTCGGTTGAAATCGTGTTTCTAGGCCGGTTAATATCTCAACCGGTTGCAATCCCAGAGCGATTAAAATATTGCGATAACAAGCATACCCCGGAGCGGCAAAAGCGACCCGATCTCCTGGATCAAATGCTGCCAGAAACGCCAAAATGAACCCTCCTGTCGAACCACTGGTGACAACAATATTCTCCGCAGAAACTTCCAACGCATAACGATCTTGATAATGCCGAGCAATTCGTTCACGGAGGGGATCCAGCCCCAAAGCGACCGTGTAGCCAATTTTATCATGATCCAAGGCGGCTTTTGCTGCACGGATCACTTTTGTTGGGGCGGAAGTGCTAGGTTGCCCCACTTCCAAGTGTAAAACATCCCCCTGCTGTTTTTCGCGCTGAGCGGCCGCTTGCATCACATCCATCACAATGAAAGGAGGGATTTGGCTCCGATTGGATATTTTTAGCATGAGTGAATCCTGTTATTACGAGGGTTTTCAGTGCTCGATTTGAGCGATTAGCTTTAAAATCTAGGGAACGGAAAAAGGGTAACTTATCTCTTTGAGGAAAAAGAGCAAGAGGCGGAAAACAAAATAGAGAGGGTCTTCTTTTTATTTTTAATTGGGAAACTGTGAATTGTGTCGGATCTCAGGGGAGCGGGTTTTTTCTATTGAAAATTGATAAATTTTTACAAAATCACCCGGAAAAAAATTGTGCGCTGGCTCGTTTTTAAAGTCGCAAAAAAGAATTATCATTCAGACAATTCCATAATTATGATAATTCGGCATTTCCACCTCATCCCATTCTAAATGAAGCACCGCTCCTGCGTCAAAAGTTTCTGATTCTTCAAATGAATGGTCTCTTGCCCGCATGTCTATCATGCGTTCTGTTTGCAGATTGATCACCGCCCCGACATCGATTGCCTCCGGCTCTTCCAACGATTTGATCTTTGTCTTCATGTCTATCATGCGTCCTGTTTGCAGAAGATATTGCTGTTTTTGAGCGTCCAACTGCTGGCGAAGTTTTCGATTTTCTGTGATTTTGTCATCAACCCGTTTCTCTAGAATGTGGATCATTTCCAAAACGCTCTGGGAAGCTAAATGTTCTCTCGTCAGCATCATCAAACACCTTTCTTTATTAAACAAGATTCCAATTTACGGTTTTGTTGGGCAGATGCAGAATTGGTGCCTAAGGAAAATGCCATTTCTCATTTTCGCAAAATTCCTTGATCCACAGAATGCCGCTTTTTTAGCTTTTCTTCGTGAAGACAACAAAGTAAGAAAAGGGATCGATTGGGGATCGTTTCACCCCATATCTAGGACGATGATCCTAATCTATTAACTCGTGAAGGAGGTGTGCTTTGAAAACACGTGCCGCGGTAGCCTGGGAAGCAGGCAAGCCTTTAGAAATTGAAGAAATTGAAGTGGATGGCCCCAAAAAAGGGGAAGTGCTTTTGAGAATTGTTGCCACTGGTGTCTGCCATACAGACGCTTTTACCCTTTCCGGCAGTGACCCGGAAGGGATTTTCCCGGCGATCCTTGGGCATGAAGGCGGGGGCGTCGTGGAAGAAATCGGAGACGGGGTGACTTCTGTTCAAATCGGAGACCATGTGATCCCTCTCTATACTCCAGAATGCGGCCAGTGTCGTTTTTGTAAATCCGGAAAAACCAACCTTTGTCAAGCAATCCGACTGACTCAAGGACAAGGGTTGATGCCAGACAACACCTCTCGTTTTTCCAAAAATGGCAAACAGATTTTCCATTACATGGGAACCTCCACTTTCTCGGAATACACGGTTTTGCCTGAAATCGCCGTGGCAAAGGTCAATAAAGCGGCCTCGTTGGAGAAAGTCTGTTTGCTCGGATGTGGCGTGACAACAGGCATTGGGGCGGTTTTGAATACCGCGAAAGTAGAGCAGGGTTCCACCGTAGCCGCTTTTGGTTTGGGAGGGATTGGCTTGAGTGTGATTCAAGGGGCGGTCTTGGCTCAGGCCAGTCGAATTATTGCCATTGACACCAGCCCCACAAAATTTGAGATGGCCAAACAATTGGGAGCCACCGACTGTGTCAATCCCAAAGATCATGACGCTCCGATCCAGGAAGTGATTGTTGATCTGACCGATG
>WASW01059524.1_pt1 | contig 27882 bp, 24 predicted proteins | sample 5698521 | NCBI WGS metagenome assembly WASW01 (sample SAMN11175560, study PRJNA528189) | sponge metagenome | isolation source: marine sponge | host: Leucetta | place: Antarctica: Western Antarctic Peninsula, King George Island | collected 2013-01
AAGCTTATAACATGACCGGCGGGGGTTCGGCTTGGGCCAATTCGGGACTACCCAAAGCTTAAAACGCTACGCTTCAAACCGCGCCGCAATCAAAAACTCTATATTGCCCTCCGGACCGGTGATCGGGCTTTCTGTAATACCGAGCACCGTCCATCCCTCAAGACTATCCATCCAGGTCTTGATGCGCTCGCAGACTTGGGCGTGTAGATCCGGGTCTCGCACCACACCGCCCTTGCCGACCTGCCCTCGGCCAACCTCAAATTGCGGTTTAATGAGCGCTACGGCAAGTGCGCCGGGAGCGGCCAACTTAAGTGCTGCGGGTAAGACTGTCTCAAGGCCGATAAAACTGGCGTCGCAGCCGATAAAACCGATGTCATCCGCGATTGCCTCATCCGTCAGGTAACGGGCATTGGTTTTCTCCATCACCACGACCCGATCATCCTGGCGTAATTTCCAGGCCAGTTGGCCACGGCCAACATCAACGGCATAGACTTTATGTGCGCCGTTCGTCAGCATCACATCGGAGAAGCCGCCCGTTGACGAGCCAACGTCAATACAGGTCAGGCCGCGTAGAGGAAGTTTAAAAAGTTCAATCGCGTGCGCCAGTTTCAGGCCGCCGCGCGATACCCACGGATGATCCTGCCCGCGCAGTTCGATGGCGCAATCTTCGGGTAACTGTTGACCGGATTTCTCGATCCGTCGCTCGCCGGAAAATACCAGACCGGCCATCACATAAGCCTGGGCGCGGGTGCGGCTTTCGGCCAGCCCGCGCTCAACGAGCAAGTGATCGATGCGTTTTTTTGCGGGTGAGCCCGCCATGATCAAGCGCGTTTGGCCGCGATCCTGGCCAGGGCTTCTTCTTTACGGCCAAGGGCAGACAATACCGTGGCGACGATATGCCGCGCGGTTAGTCCGGCCAGATCAAGTTGCACTTCCGGTTTATCCTGCTCGAGGAATCTATCTGGCATGGTCATTATGCGCAGTTTCAGATCACCATCAAGCAGCCCGTCATTCAACATAAATTGCGACACGTGAGCACCAAATCCGCCCGCAGAACCTTCTTCGATGGTGACCAGAATATCGTGATTTTTTGCAAGGTTTCGGATCAGGTCATGATCAAGTGGTTTGGCGAACCGGGCATCGGCAACCGTTGCGGACAATCCCATAGAGGATAGCTCTTCCGCGGCTTTGGCCGCTTCGTGCAGTTCCGTTCCAATGCTCAGCAGAGCAATGGTTGAACCTTCTGTGATAATCCGGCCCTTGCCAATTTCAAGCGGTGTGCCTTTTGCCGGCAATTCAATGCCAACACCTTCGCCGCGCGGATACCGAACAGCGCTTGGGCCATCATCGTATGCCGCTGCTGTGGCCGTCATATGCATCAACTCACATTCATCGCTAGGTGCCATAACGACAATGTCTGGCAAGGTACAAAGATAGGCCAGATCAAACGCGCCGCAGTGGGTTGAGCCGTCGGCGCCAACGTACCCTGCACGGTCAATGGCAAAACGCACCGGCAATTTTTGAATCACCACATCATGGACCAGTTGATCATAACCGCGCTGCAGGAAGGTTGAATAGATCGCGGCGAAAGGTTTGAACCCTTCGGTTGCCAAGCCCGCTGCAAAGGTAACGCCATGTTGCTCAGCAATTCCTACATCAAATGCCCGCGTCGGAAACTGTTCTGCAAATTTATCAATGCCAGTGCCGCCCGGCATCGCTGCCGTGATTGAGACGATCTTGTCATCAGCTTCAGCTTCGGCGATCAGCGCTTTTGCGAACACACCTGTATAACTTGGTGCATTGGGGATGGATTTGTGTTGTTTCCCGGTGACGACATCAAATTTGGAAACGCCATGATATTTATCAGCTGACTGTTCAGCCGGACCATAACCGTGGCCTTTTTCGGTCACGACATGGATCAAAACCGGACCTGGCTCATGTTCATCCCGAAGGTTTTTCAGAACCGGCAACAGATGATCAAGATTATGCCCGTCGATTGGGCCAATGTAATAGAATCCAAGCTCTTCAAATAGTGTTCCGCCGGTAACCATACCGCGGGCATATTCGTCAAGTTTCTCCGCCGCTTCTTCGATCCTGCGCGGGAATTGTTTCATGACGTCTTTGACAAAATGACGCATTGAACGAAACGGCTTAGATGAAATCAACCGCGACAGGTAGTTATTCAATGCACCAACAGGGGGCGCTATAGACATGTCATTATCGTTGAGGATAACAATCAGCCGCGCATCCATGGTCCCGGCATTATTCATCGCTTCGTAAGCCATGCCCGCGGTCATTGATCCGTCGCCAATAACAGAAATAATGTTGCGCGATTCACCGGACAACTCAGAAGCAACGGCCATACCAAGCCCGGCAGAAATTGATGTCGAAGAATGTGCCGCGCCGAACGGATCGTATTCACTTTCCGTCCGTTTGGTGAAGCCGGACAGGCCGCCGCCCTGACGCAGGGTTCCCATACGCTCGCGCCGTCCAGTCAGAATTTTATGTGGATAACACTGATGACTAACGTCCCAGATCAAACGGTCGCGTGGCGTATCGAACACATGGTGAATGGCAACCGTCAGCTCGACCACACCAAGGCTGGCTCCAAGGTGCCCTCCGGTGATGGACACGGAACGAATGGTATCGTTGCGCAATTCTGTTGCTAACTGTTTCAGCTGCTCAGGCGAAAAGTCACGAATGTCTTCCGGTTTGTTCACCGTGTCGAGAAGCGGTGTGTTTAAATCAACTGTCACCGTTGTATCCTAGCGTTCTACTGGCGCCGCCGTTTGCGCCGCCATAAATTCCATTTTTAGTATGAATTCGAAGGTTCAAGAGCTTCTGCCAACAATGAACTCAGCAAGTTCTTTTAGAAGGTCGCTCTTTTTTCCAAAAATATCAAGGTGTTCCATAGCCTGACGGCTGAGGTGACCGGCTTGCTGCCGCGCCCGTTCAACCCCGAGAAGAGAAACAAACGTGGCTTTCCCGGCATCACTGTCCTTGCCGGTTTTTTTACCAACCTGTTCTTCAGTGCCTTCAACATCAAGAAGGTCGTCAGCGATCTGGAACGCCAAGCCAATATCATGAGCATAAGCATGCAGCGCACTGCGCGATTCTTTTGATGCTTTCCCGAGAATACCACCAGATTCGCACGATACAGCAATCAACTCACCAGTTTTCATCCGTTGCAAACGGGTAATTTCTGGCACATCAAGCTCATGGTCTTCGGCGACAAGGTCCAACATCTGTCCGCCAACCATCCCGTGGTCACCCGCCGCCTTGGCCAATGCCAGAACAAGATTAGAGCGAACTGACGGGTCATCATGAGTTTCTGGGTCTGCCAAAACCTCGAATGCCTTGGTCAGTAAAGCATCACCAGCAAGGATCGCCGTTGCTTCGTCAAATTGAATATGATTTGTCGGCCGTCCGCGTCTCAGTTCATCGTCGTCCATCGCCGGCAAATCATCATGTACCAATGAATAACAATGAACCATTTCAACAGCGGCGGCTGTTCTGAGGGCTGAATGTGTCGCCACGCCAAAAAGTTTCGCACATTCAACCACCAAAAATGGGCGAATACGCTTGCCGCCACCAAGCGCTGAATAGCGCATCGCTTCAACCAATTGGCGTTCAGGCCCGTCTCCAACGTGGAGGAGGCCATCCAACGTATTTTCCAGCGCCGCAGCATTATCGCTGAGCGCCGCTTTAAAATCTGTCAATTTACTTAACCCTCGAGATCCGCAGGAACGGTTTCAATTTCGCCGCCTGGTCCGGTGACAATTTTTTCGATGCGTGTCTGGGCATCCTTTAGCTTTGCTTCGCAATGTTTTTTCAAAAATGCGCCGCGTGCATAGGCATTGATTGATTGGTCAAGTGCCCCCTGCCCGCTTTCAAGCTCGCGAACAATGTCCTCGAGTTCGCCAAGCGCATCTTCAAAACTCATTTTTGCGATATCCGACGGGATTTTTTCGTCTGCCATGTCCAGCCCTTTTCAAAACGCGCCGGAGTGTACTTATCCTTGCACCCGAGAGCAAGGAAGGTATTCAGCAATATTAGCGAATTCAAATCTCGCGCGAAGCCAGCCAATCAGCCTTTGACAATTCCCATACCTCCAGCTCCGTGACTGAGCGGTCAACGAAACGGTCTGGCTCTGATCGGATCAAACGCGCACCCGCCTTCTCTTTAATGCGACTGGAGCGTACATTTGCCACTGCATTATTAAATATCAAAGTCTCAAACTCCAATCGATTGAATGCATAATCAGTAATGACGCCCGCGGCTTCGCTCATATACCCTTTACCCCAAAACTTCTTGCCCAACCAAAATCCGCGATTTTCTGGTGTCCCGGGGCGCCACAGCTCAATTCCGCCAATTAATGTATCGGGGTGATGTTTTTCGCAAATGCTCCAAAACCAGCGGTCTTTACCTTGTCTTGGCAATATTTGAATTTCTATAAATGCGGCAGCCCCATCTTTAGGATAAGGCCATGGAACGCGCTCGTTGAGAAATTGAACGACATCATAATCAACAAAATTCAACTGATATGCGGGCGCATCCAGCAGCGATATATTACGTAATAGCAACCTGTCCGTCGTGAATTCCTGAATTTGTGCGGTCATACCGCCATTAGCGTTCTTACGTGAGTTTGAGTGCTGTCGCGAAGCGCACCCAAATCATATCCGCCTTCGAGCAGCGAGATAAGCCGGCCGTCACAATGTTCATCGGCAACGTCCATCAATTGGCGGGTTAACCAGCCATAATCATCGGTTTGAACATTCAATTGCGCTAGGGGATCACTGGCATGGGCATCGAAACCAGCCGATACGATCACGAGTTCAGGGTTAAAGGCCCTCAGACTTGGTAATATCCGGTCTTTATAGGCCTTTCGGAATTCACGCGACCCTGAACCAACCGCCAGCGGCACGTTGCATACATTATCGGCGCACCCCGTCTCACTTTGTGCGCCTGTTCCCGGATAGGCCGGCCACTGATGGCTGGAGCCATAAAACATGCCCTCATTATTCTCCAGACTATGCTGGGTTCCGTTACCATGATGCACATCGAAATCAATGACGGCAACACGCTCAAGTTTATGGGCCACGCGCGCATGGAACGCCGCAATAGCAGCCGAATTAAACAGGCAAAACCCCATTGCGCGACCAGATTCCGCATGGTGGCCGGGCGGGCGTATGGCACAAAAGGCGTTGTTTGCTTTACCATCCATGATTTCATCAATTGCCGTCACAGCGGAACCCGCAGCACGCCGAGTGGCTTCGCCAGACGCTGGCGACAGCGATGTATCCGGATCAAGACTAACCAGTCCTTGGCTTGGAACATTATCCATGATCTGCTCAACGTATTCGGAACTGTGGACGAGCTCGACCTGGGAGAGGTCTATTTCCGGCGCTTCGCGGCGGTCAAGTCGATCAAATTCATCTTCACTTAACCCAGCCAGAACAGATCTTAACCTGTCTGGACATTCGGGATGATAATCCCCTGGGTCGTGGTCTATGCAAGAGGGGTGAGAGTAAAAGAGCGTCGACATTATTAATCTGCTGCCTCGTCCAAAATTTATATCGATTGTCAGTTTGACCGATTGGTTGAGGACGTCAATTGTTTTAAATACTCAATCAGTTGGCGGAGTTGAGAGGCATGTGTGACTTTTTGAACCGGCATCTTGGTTCCCGGAAAAATCACGTCTGGCCCCTTGTCGAATAATTCAAATATGGTGTCCTCTGTCCAGGTAAAGTCCTTATTCGACAAGGCGGCGGAGTAGCGATAGTTCTTAACACTACCCACTTTTCGACCAAACAAATTTTCAAAATGCGGGCCTGAACGCTGGATCAAATCGGCGGTATAGGCATGACATCGAGCACATTTTTTATAGAGCTTTGCGCCAGGGTGCGTACTATCCAACCAGGGTTTAGGCTCGTCATTGGCGCCAATTTCAAAACCAATACGATCACCGCTTTCAAGATGCCAGATCCGGGCGGTCTCATCCAGACCCGCGGATACAACAAAACGCCCGTCCGATGATGGTGCAATGGCCCAGATAATCGATTTGTGAGCTTTAATCCGCTTCAATATGTTTCCGGTTTTCAAATCCCAATGAATGATCGTTCCATCGCGCCCGGTGCTGACGGCTGCACGGTCGCCATTGACGAAGCGCGCGGAATAAACCTGATTTTTATGACCTTCATACTTATTGATTTCCGCCAAATTCGCGGGATCCCACAAACGAATGCTGCCGTCGATGCTGGCGGACAGCAACTTAGAACCATCGGCTGATGCACTGAGCTGGGTAACGCCCATCAAATGGCCTTCCATCTTGCCCAAAAACCGCCCTGAAGAAACATCATATAATCTTATCGTCCGATCATGCCCGCCGACCGCGATTTGACCCGTACGCCCTAGGAACACAACAGAGTTTACGGGGCCCTTGGTTTTGATGACCCGGTTGCTCTTACCGCCAATCAAATCCCAGATGATAACCTTGGAATCCCATCCTCCTGATGCTGCAATGGTTCCGTCCTCGGATACCGCAACCGTCATCACCTTGTGCGTATGCCCTTTCAGGCGAAATATCTGCTTTTGGCGGGAGATATCCCAAAGGATCACAGACATATCATCACTGGCTGTCAGCGCGCGTTCACCGTCTCTAAGATAGGTTACATTGGTAATAGGCCCGTCGTGACCATTTAGTCTGCCGACTTCTTGTTGATCGCCAAAATTCCAAATGATAGCGGAATAATCGAAACTGCCGGTTAGAACGTGACGGCCATCAGGTGACATATCAATCGAGCGAATCATGCCGCCGTGTCCAACCAGATCGGCACGCAGAGGTTCGTTGATGACCATCATAAATAAGCAAACAAGCGTGAGTTTGAATACTCGGAGATTGCAGCACATGGGCTGTATAGTGATCCAGTTTGGATGACTTTGCCAAGTACCGGTCGAATAATTGGCGCGTTTGACCATCTTTAACCGCAAAAATATGCCATAAAAACAGTGTGAAATTTTACTGATATTTGCGTTACCCATTGTGTGGAACCTGACAACTAACTAAATATGTCGGATTGGGAAGTACTATTTACGCTAAACATCTCGGCTAATTTCAAGTGAGATTTATACTGGGTATTGATGTGACTAAGAATAACAAAATGGACACCTGCGCCTCATCAAAGAGAAACTGGCGGTTTCGAACTGCTGTTCTTGCCGCCGCACTGGTTTCGTTAGGTTTTTTTGCTGAACCTGCCGCCGCACAACAAAAAAGTGGCGCGCGCCCGGCTACCCCGGTCAAAGTGGATGCGGTGAGTATTGGCCCCTTTACCCAGACAATACCGTTAATTGGACGTTTCATCGCCCGCCAGAGCGGTGATGTTGCAACCCGGGTCAGCGGTTTGGTCAAATCGATTAATGTCGCTGTTGGTGACCGGGTCACGAAAGGGGACGTCATAGCCAATCTTGTTCAGGATCGGCTGGAATGGCAACGCAGCCTTCAAAGAGCGGAAGTATCATCTGCCACAGCCCGGGTCGAAACAAAAAAAGCCCTGATCGCGCAGTTTCAAAAAAGTATGGACAGAATTATTTCGTTAAAAAAATCGCCAGCCTTTTCCAAAGCGCTACTTGACGATAAAGAACAGGAAATTTTGGTCGCACGAAGTGAACTGATTGAGGCCGAATCCGGCTTGCGCAAATCGCGCGCAAATTTACGGCTGACAGAAATCGATGTTCAAGATGCAAAAATTCTCGCTCCATTTGATGGCGTCGTTTCGCGAAAACATACGGCGGCGGGCTCCTACCTTAACGTCGGCACGAAAGTTGTCACATTAATTGATGATAAAACGCTGGAAATTGAAGCTGATGTTCCCTCCAGCCGGGTCACAGGTTTAAAACCAGGCACAGAAGTTAATGCCTTGTTTGGTGAAGGCCATCATTTGGTCGCCAAAGTACGGGCAGTCGTTCCCGATGAAAATCCCCAAACACGGACGCGCGCGGTGCGATTCACACCAGAGCTTAAAAGTGATCAACAAGGTTTAGCGAGCAATCAGACAATTACGTTATTTCTGCCGTACGGCTCGGAAAAAGACGTCCTGTCCGTTCATAAAGATGCCATTCTGAACCGGCGCGGTAAAAAACTGGTTATTGTTCCAACTGACGGGAAAGTGGCCTTTCGTACCGTTACATTGGGCCAGGCCGTTGGCGGTAGATTTGTTGTCCTCAGTGGTTTAAAAGTCGGGGAAATGGTGGTCATCCGCGGCAACGAACGTCTGCGGCCAAAACAAGCTATTTCCTACGACGGGCAACCGAAGCCGGCAAATAAGGTTGAACCCGCGGCAGTAAAAACGCCTGTAAAAAATAGTGAAGGATAACCCTTCATGAATATTATTCGCCTTTCGATCGAGCGTCCTGTAGCCGTACTTGCGGCCGTTTTAATGATCGTGATGTTTGGCCTTGTTGCGCTCGAGTCCATTCCAATTCAATTAACGCCTGATGTCCGTAAACCGGTGATCAACCTGACCACATTGTGGCCGGGTGCTGCGCCGGTGGAAATTGAACGGGAAATCATTAACCGGCAGGAAGAAGTTTTGCGCGGTATGGTCGGACTTGAAAAAATTGTCAGTGAATCCCAGGATAGTCGGTCGACGGTGACGTTGGAGTTCAAGATCGGCAGCAATATGGACAAAGCCTTGTTGCTGGTCGCCAATCGATTGGACCGGGTTGATGGATACCCGGCCGAAGTTAAACAACCAACCATGAGAACGTCCAGTTCAGAAGATAGCGCCATTGCCTGGATTGTTCTCTATCACCTCCCCGGTAATGATCGTCAAATTCATACCTATGGAGATTTTGCTGAAGACATCATTCAAGACCGCCTTGAACGCGTGCCTGGGGTCTCGCGGGTTAATGTATACGGCGGATATGAAACCCAGATGGAAATCATTATCAATCCTGAGCTGATGGCTCAGTTTGGGTTGACGGTAACTGGGGTTGTGCGGACCCTTCGGGCCGCCAACGCATCTATCACGGCAGGAGACGTTGACGAAGGTAAACGGCGTTATGTTGTTCGCACGGAAGGTGAGTTTTCAACCATAGAAGACATCCGCGCAGTTGTCCTACGCTCAGAAAACAATACTGAAACGGGTCGGTTTGGACGGGTCACCGTTGGTGATATTGCAACTGTCCAGTTCAAAAGCAAAGATCCTACCGCGCGGATACGGTTTAACGGCGTTCCGGCAATGGCGATCAATGCAATTCGCGAATCCGGTGCCAACGTGATTGAGGTTATGAACGGTATTCGCAGCGCGGTCGCTGAGCTTAATAGCGGTGCACTGCCGGACGCTGGCCTTGAAATGCAACAAGTCTATGATGAAACCGTTTATATCGATTCGTCGATTAATCTGGTTCAGCAGAATATTGTTATTGGCGGTGCCTTGGCGGCATTGATGCTGCTGATCTTTCTGCGTTCAGGCGGAGCGACACTTGTTGTATCGCTGGCTATTCCGGTATCGATTATTGGCGCATTTGTCGCCATGGCGGCGCTAGGGCGCTCGCTTAACGTTATTTCTCTGGCGGGTATCGCGTTTGCGGTTGGGATGGTTGTTGATGCGGCCATTGTCGTACTCGAGAATATTTTTCGCCAGCGTGAGCTGGGCAAATCCAAGGCCGAAGCGGCCTTCCTTGGCGCCCAGCAGGTCTGGCCGGCGGTACTGGTTTCTGCGTTAACGACTGTAATGGTTTTCATCCCCATACTGGTAATGGAACTTGAAGTTGGCCAGTTGTTCCGTGATATCGCTGTCGCGCTGTCCGTATCGGTCCTGCTGTCGTTACTGGTTGCAATTACCGTGGTACCCGCCCTGTCGAACAGATTGCTGAGCGATAGCGGTACATCAAAGAAGGGGAAAATCCGGATTCCCATCATCGATGACCTTGCCGAATTGTTTGTCAAAGCAACCATTGCCTTCACCAAGCTTGTTACCCGATCTAAAGTTTTGGCGCTAACAGTCGTCGGCTTGATCTGCGGTGCCGGGGTATTAATCACGTTGGTCCTGTTACCGAAACTTGAATATTTGCCGGATGGTAACAGGAACCTGATTTTTGGCATGCTAGTCCCGCCCCCTGGGTACAATCTGGAAACAACGGAAGATATTGCTGGCGATTTTGAATCTGCTGTGAAACCGCTACTATCGAGCGGGCCTGAAGATATGGCTGAACCGGGTCAGCCTCCTAAAATCGAACGTTTCTTTTTTGTTGCCTCTCGCGGCCGAACGTTCCTTGGCGCATCATCGTCAGAACCTGAACGGGCATCCGAATTGATACCGGTTTTGAGAAAAGCAGCATTTCAGGAACCCGGGACCTTCGGCTTGATCACTCAACCCTCCCTTTTTGGCCGCGGCGTTGGCGGACAGCGCGCGATCGAGTTTAATGTTGCCGGGCCAAATCTTGAAGACATTCTTGATGTTGCCCTGAAAACTGTTGGATTGATCAAGTCCTTGCCGAACGGCTCCGGTATGCAGATCAGGCCCATACCGGGATTGGAATTGGGCGCACCGGAAATTCGCGTCATTCCAAACCGTGTTAAACTCGCCGACAACGGGGTCAGTGTCCGTGAACTCGGCGATACGCTTGATGCCTTCAATGATGGCCTCAGGGTCGCAGAGATCACTGTCGGCTCCAACCGCCTCGATCTGATGCTCAAAGGCCCCCACAACGAGATTACGGAAACACAAGGTATCAACTTCCTGCCTGTGGTGACCAGTTCAGGTAAAATCCTTCCGGCCTCTTCATTGGCGGATATCGTGGTTACGACCGGACCAACCCAAATCCGTCATATTGAGCGCGAGCGTACGGTTACGTTGATTATTCGCCCGCCGGAAAAAATTCCATTGGAAACGGTCCTTGAGAGCATTACCACAAACGTCGTTGATAAACTGAAAGCGGACGGATTGCCGCCCGGCGTTCAACTATCATTAAGCGGCACCGCTGATAAACTCAGTCAGACCTGGGATGCCATGGTCATTGACCTGATGATCGCGATTGTCATCGTTTATCTTGTTATGGCCATTCTGTTTGAAAGTTTTATCTACCCATTGATCATTATGCTATCGGTTCCTCTGGCAACCGCAGGCGGCGTCATCGGGCTGGCGCTGGTTAATCAATACATCGCCTATCAGCCGCTTGATATGCTGACCTTGCTGGGGTTTGTCATTTTGATTGGTATCGTTGTCAACAACGCCATTTTGTTGGTCCACCAAACTCTGTTCCACGTTCGGGTCGAACAAATGGACGTCGCGGCGGCAACTCTGGAAGCAACCCGTAACCGCATTCGCCCGATTTTCATGTCTACGCTAACCAGTGTGTTCGGAATGATGCCACTTGTCCTGTTCCCAGGTGCCGGCTCGGAACTCTACCGGGGATTAGGATCAGTTGTTTTAGGCGGCCTGACGCTCTCAGCTGTCCTGACACTGGCTATTGTTCCGCCATTGCTAACACTATTTGTTGGATTGATTGAAGGCCGGAACCCCAAAACTAAGCCCGCTCAGCCTAAGTTAAGCGAGTCTCCGGCGGAATAAAGGCTGATAAAAAAAACGGCGAAGCGGCTGTCAGTTCGCCTTGGTCAGGACAATTGTATACACGCCGCTGTCTTCCGAGCATCCGGTCAGGTCATGACCCGTGTTTTCACAGAATACTTCGAAGTCTTTCGGGGCTGCAGGATCGGTCGCAATAATTTCCAGAACATCTCCCGTGAGAAGTTCCTTCATCGACTTGTTGGCTTTTAAAACCGGTAAGGGGCAACTTAACCCCTTCAAATCAAGAACTATTCGCTCCATGCAGCTTTCCCCCTGTAATTAACCCTACCTTACTATCTAATGATTCCTCCGGAATGAGCAAGTGTGTGTTTGCCGATTTATCCACAATGCGGATATTAATGGTCATCCCAAGACGTTCGCCAGTATACTAACAAATGCGTCAACTATCCATAATTGAGGTTTCCCAGAAATGATCTTCAGGCAACTTTTGGACAAGGTTTCCAGCACCTACACCTACATTCTCGCCAGCCGAACTGGCGGGGAGGCGCTGATCATCGATCCGGTTATCGAGAACGTTGATAAATACCTGAAACTGATGAAAGAACTGGACCTCAAACTGGTCAAGGCCGTCGATACCCATTGCCATGCTGACCACATCACCGGCCTCGGAAAATTGCGCGATACCACCCACTGCATTACGGTTATGGGCAAGGCGACCTCGGTCGATATGGTCTCCATGCGCGTCGATGATGGCGATACAATTGATATTGAGAACATATCTCTCGGCGTTCTGTATACGCCGGGGCATACGGATGACTCGTACACTTTTACCCTTCCCGACCGGATTTTCACCGGCGATACGTTGCTTATTCGCGGTACCGGGCGCACCGATTTTCAGCAGGGCGACAGCATCGCCGCCTATCATTCCCTGTTTGATAAAATCCTTAAATTGCCAGATGAAATTTCTGTTTACCCTGGGCACGATTATAACGGCAATACGCAAAGTTCTATCGGCGAGGAACGTGCCTTTAACCCGCGCTTACAAGTATCTTCAGCCCAGCAATACGCCGACATCATGGACAACTTAAACTTGCCCAACCCGAAAATGATGGATGAAGCTGTTCCGGCAAATTTGACCATAGGGTACGTTCCCAATGATCCAGTGATCACCGCCTGCACGTTAACAGTGAAACAAGCCGTAGGCCGTATGAGTGATGACAGCACCCTGTTTGTTGATCTGCGCGAAGACAGCGAACGGGCAAAATACGGGATCATCAAAGGGTCCTTACATGCCCCCTACTCGTCTTTGATGGAAGCCATCAAACCCGGTGGTTTGCTTAATGCTATGGCCCAGCAAACGGGAAAATCGCTTCTCGTTTACTGCGCCTATGGTGAACGCTCAGCCCTCGCTCTTGAGGATCTGAAACGTGCTGGCATCGAAAATGCCTGCCATCTTGGCGGTGGATTGGATGCATGGCGAAATGAAGGCGGCGAAATCACTGTCCCCTAGTCTCTACATCACCCGCGCAGTTCCCGACACCCGGATTGAACTTCCTGGGGTTGACGAAATTTCTGCCCTGAGGAGTGAGCGCAACCCCATATCTTCACCCTGAACAATATCAATCGCGCCGTCATGAGGCCAATCGATATCGCGGAGATACCCGGCCAACGCGGCGGCCGCGGCGCCCGTTGCCGGATCTTCCAATACGCCGCCAGATGCAAAGGGGTTACGGGCGTGGAACAGAGTAGCGGTCTCGGCGTAGATTAGATTGATGGTGACAAGGTTATATTTCCTCATCAACTGACGTCCGGCGTCAAGATCATAATCCATGGCAGCCAAGGACGCGCGGTTTTTGAGCGCCAATACCAGATGTGTTGCACCACCTTCAGCGAACGCAGGGGGGATTCGCGAATCGAGATCTTCAAGGGAATAATTAAACAATGCCAGCGCATCGGACACCATTTGAGGATCAGCAGGTTTGCTTCGGGTTTCAGGAGATTGCAGGGCAGCGGCGATGATCTCACCATCACGGCGCCCCTCGACGGTGATGTTGGCTTCATTCAGGGTCAGTTTGTATTCCCCCTCTCCATGCTGCAGGGCAAGCGCTGCACCAAGCGCGATGGTCGCATGTCCGCAAAACGGAACTTCGGACTCGGGTGAGAAGTAACGGACCCGCCAATCATCTCCCATTGGCGCGGCAAAAGCTGTTTCAGAAAATCCGACGTCGGCGGCGATGGCCTGCATCTTGGCAGCATCCGGCAATTGGTCACTAATAAAAACACCCGCCGGATTGCCGCCGTTGTTTCCATCTGAAAATGCTGAAATTCGTAATACGTCCATTGTTTTGTTCCTTTTGTTCACTATACGCGTTGCCCGCTACACCCACATCGGTAAAATCGACAGGGCAAGCAACAATCCGAGGGAAAAATTGGTAATCCGCCAATGCCGGTCGGTATGCAGGGCATTGCTGAGAACGACGCCGCCAAGGCACCAAAGAGTAAGAGATAAAAGTCCTGATAGGCCAAAAGTCAGCCCCATAATCAACGCTAACGCGAAAGGGTCACCAGTCAGAGAGGCAAATGACGCCGCAGCGCCGAGCACCATCGCCCAGCTTTTCGGGTTTACCGCCAGCAAGGCTAGTGCCCCAAAAAAACTGACGGGTGCGGCCTGTCGTCCAGATGTTTGATTAGGCCGTCCGGAAGAACCTATTTGATAAGCCAGCCAGATCAGGTAGGCAGTCCCGACCATCTTCATTCCGAGCGATAGTACGGGCATGGTCTGCAACAATGCTGCCAGACCGGACGCCGCGAGTGCCGATAATGCAGTGAGGCCACTCGCCATACCCAACATCAACGGAACACTTCTGCGAAGACCAAACTGCACTCCCGACGCCGTCGCAAGTGTTGTCGCACCACCCGGTGTGGCCGTCGCGACAATAACAAATAGCAGGAATGAAAAATAGGTGTCTTGCACGGTCTATCCTTATCAATTGACCGCACAATAGTAAGATTATTCAAATTAAGATAACGAATAATATTTATATTAATTATTAGACATGCTAATATTAAATATGTATCGAAACTTAGATATCGCTCTGTTCCGCACCTTTGATGCGGTTGCCAGTACGGACAACATGACGATAGCAGCCGACCGTCTGGGGCTGACACAAGGTGCGGTAAGTCAACAGATCAAACGGCTTGAAGAGATGCTTCAATGTACAGTGTTTGATCGCAACCAAAGAAAACTAAAGTTAACCAAAGAAGGTAAACAGCTGTTGAGCTTGTCCCGCCGGCTACTCGATATCAATGACGAAATCTGGAACGAAATGCGTGCACCGGCACTTCGCGGTAAGGTCCGCCTCGGAATTCCAGATGACCTTGTCACAACCTATCTTCCGGAAACGCTAAATCGCTTTGTTCTCGCCTATCCTAATGTCGAAGTATCTCTGATCAGTGATACCTCAATTAATCTGAAAGATGATTTTCTCAGCGGGAAGATTGATATTGCCCTTGTTGAAGAATCCTTGGGAAAGCCAGGGGACAATAAAGGCGAGTGTATCCGTATCGAAAATCTGCTGTGGATCGGCGCGAAACATGGTACGGCGTATAGCAGGCGGCGCCTGCCGCTATCCATCGTCAGCGAAACCTGTGCATTTCGCGCCCCTGTTGTCGACGCCCTACAGGCAAATGGAATCACTTGGCAAAATGTATTTGAAAACGGCACCATCGACGCCACTTTAACCACAGTCAGGGCTGACCTCGCAGTTAGCGTATCGCTTGCATCCGTCATCCCACTCGACCTTGATATCCTAGGGCCTGACGCGGGCCTACCTGATCTACCAAGTTTTGCCATCAACCTGTATAAAAATGAGAAAATAGTAAATCCGGCAGCCCACGAACTGGCAACAGCATTGCGGGAGTCGGTCCAGGAATACCGTCGCCTCAGCGCCTAACGTTGCGAACCGAAATACTCACAATCCATCAGAGTCGATTGCTCGTTCAAAGCTGGTTCGCGGGCTCAATTTAGTCCCTAAGGAAGTTGACCGATGGCAGACCTATCACGCATAACGACATGCGCGCATTAAGGTCCTAAAAGTTTGGCAATACGTTGCGGATTCCGCCGCGAATGCGATTAAAATCGATGTTGGAATCCTTATAGGTGCTCTCAGGCGGGTTCTGGTCATACTCGCTGCGTGGCGCGTGATAGGGTTCATCCTTGGGCATCGACACTGATGGTTTCTTGCGTATGACAGGCGGCGGATGCGCGTCATACCGCGGTGGGCGAACGGTTGCAAGGCGGGTCTTTTTTGCCCGCGCCTCAGCTTCGACCTCGCGATCAATGCGCTCGAGCTTTCGTTGCTGCGCAGCCCATCGTTGATATCGCTGCCGAAAAATACGAAGATCATTGATATCAAGGCCAAGCAGATAACCAATATCAGCACGGTTGCTGGCACGGGTCCGCTTCAAATTATTGAGTTCCTCAACCATAAGATCGTCCCAAATCAGGTTGCCAAACATGGCCTTCTTCTCAGGACTAAGTCGGCGATACTGCAACGGCAAACTTAGATCAGTCAATTTCCGAAGCTCTAACTCCGCCTGACCTGGGTAATCGCGAATACGTGGTTCTCCGCTGGGGTCCGGCGCGGAAACGCCAAACCGCAGCGCCTCAAAGGCGAGACTAAACAACTTGTCCTGGCCTTTGATTTCAGGCCTCTTCGGGCCATCAATTGGCCATTCGATGCCAAGCGTCGTGACATCAAGCAGGCCAACCATAGCCTCCTGGCGGTCATACAATCCCCACACAAGATCATTAAAAAGCGTGTGGTAAGTATGAAACGCCTCCGGTGCCCGTAATTTAAGTGAAGCCATTTTATAATTAATATAGGAGTCAGCTGCGCCTTTAAGTGTGCGGTGCTCGCGCCGCGCCGTTAGCGCCCCGGCTCTCGGGTCCCAGTCCTTGAGGTCATCCCCGAAGGTCGACAACGGTTCGGGCGGAATAGTATCGCGTGATCCGGGTTTGCGTACGGATTTTCCTTTGAACTGAGCCCAACTCACTTCACCTACGGCGCGGCGGAAACGTTCGATCTCGATTCCGGCAAGACTTCGGGCCTTTGCCAGACGCTTAATATCCTTGTCCGGGTCCTTGCCCTCTGCAGCCCGCCCGGCATGCACGATGTTTGACACACCGCCATGGGTGGCGAAATCTTCGGCGTTGTGAAGCGCGTAACCGAGCAGGAATGCAGCCTGTTCGCGGCGGCCTTTCTGCAACGCTGTGACAGCGGCATCAAAATAAAATCGCCGCCATTTCGCGGCCGCCCTGTAAGCTTTACGCTGCAGATCTTCATAAACTTTTGGCCCGATTTCGACCGGCGGATCAGGGGTTTGGGAGTGGGCTGGTGGATTTTCGAAATCAAAATAGTCGGGCGCGACCGAGCCGAGCGCCATGACTTTGGCGATATCAGTTGGAAGGGTAAAACCAAAACCGCCCGCGACGGCAACCTCATAGGTAATTTTTGGGTGCCCGTTTTTGTCCCATTTTGCCGCCGACACCTCAGCGCTATAAACCATGAGGCTAATCATCAACGCCAATTGAAGACTACGGACCATCACCCCTCCCCCTTAAGGACACGAAGGGAGCGCTCAAGGTGATCTATTTGTTCATCGAGTTGCTCGACATCCCTCTCCAGCGAACGGCGGATGCTTTCCCGTGATCCACCGGCATGAAATTTAATATGAAGGTTACCCGCTTCGGTACGCCCATCTTCAAACCGAACCCCGGGACTGATAAGTGCGGCGCGGCCAAAACCTAAGTCTGTGAGGTCATCGTAGGGAACATTGATGGTCAGACTTTTCCAAAATGAATTGTCGTAGTGTGGCACAAGGTCAAAGGCGGTACGCAAAATTGGCCCCCCCATATCTGGCGAAAATTCCTTCAGATCAGTTGTGCGTACGCCCCATACAGCTTCAAGCTGCTCTCCCTTATGGCCGTTTACAGAAAGCCGGACCTTGAGCTGAAGCCCGCGTCCTCCTGAAGACATGGGCACATTTTCGTCCAAACTCAAAAATGTCCAGATCTGTTCGTCAGGCACATCTCGGACTGTCGCCGAGGACTTCATCAAATGCTTGTCGGGGTCATCAGGCGAAACAACGTAAAGACTGATTGAGTTTGGAACATTGGGCTCCGTCAGTTTGCTTAAAGGGACAAACACCCGAAACCGTTCCCAGACGGTACTCTCATAAGTCGCAGTGGCTATCTTCTCGCCAAGAAAACGATCATCACCAAACAATTGAACAGGCAACTCGCGGCCCTCATAACCGTCAACTTCAAGCCCGAAGGTCCAATAATAACCATTCTCAAGTACCCGGGGTTCAATCCAGTCCTGACCCGGTTCAACGGTCAACGTACCGGTCCGCTGAGCTCCAGGCCCATCTACTACTACGCAACCGACAAGCAGGTTGAACGATATCACCGCAACTAAACTGGCAACGGTGCGTGAGGATATTGGCATTCGCTTACTCGGTCGCTGACTTTTCGGTTAGAGACGTCCACCACAACTCAAGTAATAGAGGTAATTGTATGTCAAATTCGCGTTGTGAGCAACATGTCGACCCTACTGGTCAATGGTCACGCGGTATAGGCCTAATTTCTGTCGTGGGCGCCAAGGATAGTTATCAGCCGACAACCAAGCTAAAGCGCAACAAACCTGTGTACACCGGTCTCATCCGTAACACGTTTTGCCCGCCCTTGTGTAACCAAGTGATGGGCATGGGCCAGAGATTCACCGACGGCAAAAAACAGTTGATGGCTGTCGAGTTTCCGCGTGAACAGTTTTTTTAGGATATCGACGCCGGTTGATGGTTGTTTGCAGATCGCCATCGTTTCATCGAGGCGTTCAGCATGGTGGGCCGCCAGATCATCAAGGCGTTCGTGCAGACCGCGGAACGGCCAGTCGTGGCTTGGCAGAACAAGCGTATCGGTCGGCAGATGGCGGAAATTATCCATACTATCAAGATACTGGGCCAAGGGGTCAGCTTCCGGTTCCTGTGGCCATATACTCACATTTGGGCTAATCCGCGGCAGGATCTGATCGCCTGAAATCATCACATTCAAATCGTCGCAATAAAGGCACATGTGTTCCGGTGCGTGCCCGCGGCCTATAATCACCGTCCAGTCCTGTCCATTGATTGCAATTGTTTCGCCTTCAAGCACACGAACAAAACTTGTCGGAATTGTTGAAACGGCCTTTGGGTAACGTCCTGCCCTACCGCTCACCTCTTTGATTAACTCTTCGTCAAATCCGGCAGCTCGATAAAACTTACTGAACCCGGGAAGCAAAATTTCCGGCGTGTCGGCGTGCAGCATTCTGGCGAACGCCCATTCTGATAACGTTGCCGTCATCATTACGCCGTAGCGTTCCGTCAACCAACCGGCGAGCCCCATGTGGTCAGGGTGAAAGTGTGTCACGATAACGCGTTTGACGGGACGATCCTTAGAGAAGTGTTTGGCTTCAATCTGTTCCCATGCTGCCTTCACCTCGTCGGTGGCAATACCCGTATCAACAATGGTCCAGCCATCATCATCTTCGAGCAGCCAAAGGTTGATGTGATTGAGCGCGAACGGCAATGGCATGCGCAACCAGTATATACCAGGGGCAACTTCCATAGTTGTTCCCGTTTCCGGCATACCTTCAAATGGATAATCAGGTTTAAACATGGAAACTGTATAGGCTGGAAGAGCGGCAAAGGAAATGGGCATGGTCGCGGACAGATCGGAACAGATCAGATCAGGGGCCAAGGGGACATTTTGTCAGCCCACGGATGTTACGTCTGTTCACATCCCTGTAATTGGGGTGAAATATTGATGCACTAAAGTTGTTAGTGAGTTGGGCGTATTTTGCACCAGATCGTATGATCATGCCGGGCTCGTAATCTCGTTAGAGAATGAATGTTCACCGACAGGTTTTTCGCACCATGCCGCAAACTCTCTTGGTCATAGATGATTCGCTCGATATTCGGATTTTGCTCAAAGCTCTTTTGGCAGATGCTGCAACAATCATAACGGCGGAAACTGGAGCCGAAGGTTTGGCCGCCGCTATTGAGCACCGCCCTGACCTAATTCTACTTGATATTATAATGCCTGAAATGGATGGTTACGCCGTTTGCAAACAGCTCAAAGAAGCGCCTGAAACAGCCGAAATTCCTATTATTTTCATAACGTCACAAGATGATCATGGCGACGAAGAATCTGGTTTGGCATTGGGCGCGATTGACTACATCAGAAAACCCATTGTGCATGGAATTTTAAAAGCCCGGGTTCGAAATATTTTGAAATTACAACGACAATCCAATGAATTGCGCGATATGCGCGATGAACTGGAACGTCAGGTTGAAAACCGCACTTTACATCTTGAGCATACGGTATCCAAACTTGAAGCGGCCAATACACTATTTGAAACCTGCTTCGAACAGAACGCACTTGGTATGGCACTGCGGGCAATTGGCCCAGAAGACACCCGTTGGCTGGAGGTCAATGACAAATTTTGTGAAATTTTTGGATATGACCGTGATGAACTCATGCAATTGACGTCTGTTGACATTACAGTCCCGGAAGATCGATCCACCGCTGTAGCTTATAACAACCGTCTGATTAGCGGAGAGATTAAGAGCTACGCCCGCGAGAAACGGTATGTTCGTAAGGACGGGACTATTATTTGGACGAACATTTGGGTTTCACCGGTTCCTGGCCCAGATGGTAAACCTGAAAAAATCATCTCGGTAATTGAAGATATCAGTAAACGTAAATTGGGGGAACAAACTGTTCGTGACAACGAAAAACGGTTCAGGGATTTTGCTGAATCCGTGTCTGATTGGTATTGGGAAATGGGACCCGATCTTCGGTTCACTTATATGTCACAATCCGCGAAATACATTGCAGGTGAAAGACCGGACATCCATTACAGAAAGACACGTCAGGAACTATCCGGCGTTAACTGTGATGATCCTGGTTGGGAGGAACATCAGAAAATACTGAACGCCCATGCGCCATTTCGAGATTTCGAATTCAAACGAAAACTCGAAGGTGACGACGTCGTTTGGATTCGCACCAGCGGTATTCCGACGATTAATGATGAGGGTACTTTCACCGGATATCGTGGATCTGCGTCGAATATCACCGAATTTAAACGTGCTGAAATTGCAGAGCGAGAAAGCGAGCGCCGATTTAGCGCTTTCATCGAACATTTTCCATCGGCAATTTTGATTAAAGACGTCTCGGGAAAATTTTTACATGCAAATACACTTTGGCATCGATGGTTCAACCCTGGAGGCAAGGACATAACGGATAAAACGGTGTTCGACCTGTTCCCACTCGATCACGCAAAATCAGTTGATGCACAAGATCAGCGGGTGATTTCAGAGGCCTTGCCAATCGAGATGGAAATACGAACTCCTCTTGCTGGAGGTATAACGATCACATCGTTACTTCAGAAGTTTCCGATACGAAACGAGAACGGAGAAGTCGTCGCAATTGGCGGCGTTAATACGGACATCAGTAATCGGAAAAAAATCGAAGAAGAATTGCAACATGCCTTGATCACGGCGGAGGAAGCCAATCACGCGAAGTCAGTATTTCTCGCCACGATGAGCCATGAACTTCGCACTCCTCTCAATGCGATCATCGGTTTTAGTCAAATATTTCTTGGCCAGTATTTTGGTACTTTGGGGAACGAAAAATACACTGAATATGCTGAGGATATCCACTCCAGTGGCAGGCATTTATTAACCCTTATCAGTGAAGTTCTTGATATATCGTCGATTGAGCTTGGAAAGCGTGACATTGTACCCGTTCCTGTTGCAATAAAAGATATGCTTAACGACTGCATAAAAACGGTCGAACATGACGCTCATATCGGAGAAATCGAGTTGACAAAAAATTTGCCGGAGACATTACCTACAATTTTTGCCGACGAATTAGCGATCAAGCAAATAATCCTTAATCTATTGACCAATGCGATTAAATTTTCCGAACCTGGAAATTCAGTCCGTGTTCTTGCTGGAGAAAATGAAGGCGAAGTACAAATTTCAGTTACCGATACAGGGCGTGGAATTGAAAAAGAACTGCTTCCAGATATCACAGAACCCTTCGTCCGAGGACATAATGATTCTCACATTGCGCATGACGGAATTGGTCTCGGGTTGTCAATTGTGCAATCTCTCGTCGATGCACATAATGGTAAACTAATGATCGAAAGCACTGTTGGTCAGGGAACTACAGTTTCCGTAAATCTGCCAATTGGCCTGCAATAACGTCAACAATGACCCTCGCTTTGGAAATCGTACCCAATATGATATAATACCATATGCTGAAGGTTCTCTGGTCCTCTGAAGATTCTGAAGTCGCAATTCTGTCGTCTTACATTGACCCCAGCGATGCACCTGTTGCTTACCATACGGACGCGCTTGCTTATTGGAATTCTAAGCGCGCGGATCGTTTCGCGCCGAGGTGGGACGAACTTTCATTGATTGATTTTGGTGTAGAAGTAGTGCCGTTTATCAGTGTTACAGATTTAAAATCAGAACCATTGACCTCGCAGTATCGATTTTGGGGCACCAAATTAACCGAAGTTCTGGGGGGTGACTACACAGGATGCGCGCCGACCGACGTGCCACCAAAATCGCTCGGCATGAACATCAATGGCGGTTGCGGTCGTCTAATTCGGGATCGCAATCCATCCTATGAAGTGAAGGAATTTCAAACTCAGAAGGGGTTGTTCGGGCGCGCTTTGATATTGCGCCTGCCACTTTCAGACGATGGAGAAACGGTCAGTAACGGAATAAACATTTATTATTTTGAGACGGTTAATGATGATCAGCCCTTAGCAAAGTTTTTCGAAAAAGTAATTTCTAAAACGCAAGAGAGCCCCTCTGCTAAGAACACCTAATGAGCATCGGGTTGATCCAGCGAACAGTTTGATGATCAGGCGCCGGGTTCGCTCTTTTGATACGTAGATTGGGCGAGCCAGTCCGGAGAAATTTCAACACCCCACCCGGGCTCGTCCGTCACCGTCGCCTTCCCGTCTCGTATTGCGTAGGGGTCTTTGACAAACAGGTCCTGCTGCCACGGATAATAGTCTGTTCCCTCTATAGAAAATTCAAGATACTTACCGGCATTTGGAATCGCACGCAAAAGGTGCATCGTAAACAACGTAACCATCGATAAGTTGGCGCAATGCGGCGTGCACATGTATCCCGCTTTTTCTGCCATCCGGGTCATCTGGAGGGTACGACTAATTCCCCCCATGTACATGACATCAGGTTGCAGAACATCGACGACATGCATGTCCATCATCCGTTTCCAGTGCTGTAGGTCCCAATCCTGCTCACCGCCAGTGACATCAATCGATAGAGCGTCTGTAACCTGTTTCGTCTGCTCCATCTCCCAGTACGGACAGGGTTCTTCAAAATGCTCAATGCCGTTATCTTCCAGGATTTTTCCAAGGGCGATGGCTTTGGGCGGCGAATAACAGGAGTTGCCATCAACCAGCAACGATACGTCGTCGCCAAGCGCCGCTCGAACGGTCGGCACGATCTCTTCCGAACGGCCCGGCCATTCGTCCTGATCATGCCCGCATTCGGCGCCAACACGGAATTTAAACGCATCGAAGCCAAATTCACCGCGTAATGCCTTGAACCGTTCCGCCTCACCGGAGGGTGTGATATCACGTTTCATTGACGACGCGTAAGCGCGGAGTGGCCCACTGCTACCGCCCAACAGTTCGGCCACTGGTTTCCCTGCCTGTTTGCCGCGGCAGTCCCACAGCGCCGTATCCACGCCCCCAATGGCACGGCAGATATAAGAGCCTGGGAACTTGTGTTCGCGGTCAAATACAGTGCTGCTTAAGGCGTCGATATCACCGGCGTCTTTGCCGAGCACCCACGGCGCGACCTGGCGGTGCAAAACGCTGGAGGTAATATCAGAATGATAGGTCGACACCTGCCCCCACCCGGTACTGCCGTCTTCAAGAGTGACCCGCACAAAACCCACATCTTCGGTGCAAAATGTCTCGAGTTTTGAAATTTTCATAAAATCAGTTAACCCCTATTTACCGAATATTTTTGAGGATTACATCGGCTGCCTTATTAGCAAGCATCATAGTTGGCGCATTGATGTTGCCTGATGTAACACATGGAAAAATTGAGGCGTCAATAACCCGGAGATTTTCGACACCATGAACTTTCAAATCCGGGTCTACGACACTGCCAATTTTATTCTGGCCCATTCGGCAGGTCGACGCTGGATGGAAAACCGTGCCGCAGCGCTGACGGAAATCTTGAATGATATCATCATCGGAAAACGTCGCCATGTCCCGATCAACCGGTCCAGCAATCAGTTTTTGTAGACCGCTCGTGCGCACCAGCGACTGGATCAAATGGCCCCCAGCAATAACATCGTCGATATCCTTATCCGTCGAAAGATAATTCGTATCAATTTTTGGTGGAGCACCGAAATCCGGGGACTGAATATCAACCCGCCCGCGGCTGGTTGGCCGGGTTGGCTGAAAACAGATGGTAAACCCCGGAAACGGATCAGGATTAACCAGTGGCCGCTTATCTTCCGGCGCGGTTGTATAAGATAAGGGGTTAAAATAAAGCTGGATGTCGGGTTTACGCACATCTGGACTTGAGCGCACAAACCCGCCGCATTGGTTAACACTAAGGCTAAGCGGACCGGTTCGGCCAAGAACGTACTTCATACCCGCAAAGAGCTTACCCCACCACGGCGATAATTCATTATTCAGTGTCGGTTCCGTGGCTTTGTAAAAATAATTGATACCGAGGTGATCTTGAAGATTACCGCCAACATTTGGATTATCCAAAAGCGTGTCTACGCCGGACGCTGACAACACATTGCCAGGGCCAATACCGGACAGTTGTAATATCTGCGGTGACTTAATTGCGCCAGCACTGAGGACGACTTCATGTCGGGCACGCACAGTGGCAGTTTGTCCATCTCGGCGATATACCACGCCGGTGGCTTTGCGTCCCTCAAACGTTACCTTTTCAACGACAGCGCCGGTAATCAATTTTATATTTCCCCGGCTGAGCGCTGGGCGCAGAAAAGCATCCGCAGCAGAGCAGCGCATACCATTTTTTGTGGTAATCCTGTAATAACCAACGCCTTCAGGATTCGGGCCGTTAAAATCGTCGGTCGCGTTTAATCCGATCTCGCGTGCGGCATTAAAAAAGTGACGATTGGCGATATGCGCACGATGGGTGACATCTGTGACATAAAGTGCGCCATCCCCTGTAGAACGGCCATCACGTCCGACCTGGCATTCAATACTTTCAAAATGGGGCCGAACATCGTTCCACCCCCAACCGGCGGCGCCATTTGATTTCCAATCCTCAAAATCCTGAGGCAAGCCGCGGCAATAGACCAGAGCATTGATTGAACTGGATCCGCCAATGACCTTGCCGCGCGGCCAGTAGCCGACCCTGTCATTACAGCCTGGATCCGGTTCGGTTTCAAATTTCCAGTTTATGCGTTCATCAAAAAACGTCCGGCCATAACCAATCGGTAACTTGATCATTAGTTGCCGGTCGCTACCGCCCGCTTCAAGCACCAAAACCCGTAAACGGCCATTCTCGGACAGACGGTTAGCGATAACACATCCGGCAGAGCCGGCACCGACGATAATATAATCGAACTCATCCACGCCCATAGGCTGGCACCTTTCCGAGCTGTTGGGATGAAACCTAATGCACGTCCCGCAGAAGGTTTTGCTGGGTCACAATATAGCGCAGTTCTTCTTTGATAATCTCTGAATGACGGGTTGGTTCAGCCTTCAGGACAGCAGATACGATCGACAGGCGCACCGCTTTTGGCATACGCTCCAAATTTTCCAGCATCATAAACTTAACGCTCGGACGCACGTTACCAGACAACAATAAACTCGAAACCAGTTTATGACGGATATCATGGCGCATGTTGCCCGCCTCGGTCAGTTCAAAGAATTCTCGTACAAACTGGCGCGGTGCAATTGTGCCTTCCAAAAGCGAATGGAGGTTTTCACGCAGTGCCGCGGTGTATTGCTGGCGACTTTGAACGATAATGCGCGAAGCATGGCGACGAATTCGAATGATCGATTCCGGCTCAAACGCTCTCTCGTTAACAAACTTCAGACATTCCTTGACCAGTTCGTGTTTACTGGTCTCGCCAACAATTTGCGCAACACCAGCGATCAATTTTGTCTTTTTACCGAGCGGACATAACCGCGCCGCGGCGGCCAGCGCCATTGGGCCTTCCGGGTCACGGGTCGCCATCATGGCCAGTGGTAAAGGATCCTCAATACCGCTCAGGTCAATATTATGATTAAGCAGATTTTCTGGCATTAACAGGCGAGAGTCATCTCCCGGCACCAGGATCGGCCGTTTATTTTTATAGTCTTCTTTGATTCCTAGCGCAGACTTCAGACCGTCCTGCGTAATACCAAGTGAGTTGCTCATTAACTCTCAATCTTCTTTTGTTGCCCTCACCTTAAAAACTGGGAGGTAGGTTATCCGTTTGATCTGAACCGTATTCTATCTGAATAGAGTCAATTTTTCCTTTAGCCACCCACCAGTGCCGAAACATTTTCGCACCGGAACGCACATTTGCCGTCGACAGTGCCTCGTTCAGGCGTTCCTGGACCTGAATATCTTCAAGCGCAGCACTTATCCCCGCGCGAGACTGTAGCTGCCAATTCCCGGAAACCGATCCCATTGCGGCATACTGGTACTGTAATTCTTCGATCCTATTTCCCAAAACCAATGTCAGCAGGGCAATAACATCACCCGGCATGTTGGATTTCCCGTTTCGCCACTTACTGATTGTTGGGGCCGTTACGCCAACAACATCTGCAATTTCCTTTCCTGACAAACCGACTTTATCCATGCCACCAAAAACAGGATGGCAATCAACTGAATTTCCGGCTAAAGACCAATGAGAATTGGTCATGTGTCATATCCCCACGTTATGCTGCGCCCAAATTCTATAAATTTCCTTTTAACAAAGGGATTTAAGCAATGATACTAATAAATGTGGAATTGCGCTAATAAAGACACAATATTTGGTATATTCTGTATTTGGACGGAGATTGGTGTGGCAATAAGATTGGGAATTGACCTGGGCGGAACAAAAATCGAGGGAATCGCGCTTGATGACCATGGAAAAGTACTGTCCCGCCACCGAATCGGTACACCTCAGGGCGATTATGAAGCCACTGTAAAAACTATTGCCGACGTTATTGATCGGATTTCGAGCGATACAGATGTTAGTGACAGCACTCCCGTTGGTGTTGGTATTCCTGGCGCAATCTCGCCCCAGACCGGCTTGATCAAAAATGCCAACTCGACCTGTTTGATCGGACACGCGCTGGACGATGACCTGGCTTCCCTAATGAAACGTCCTGTTCGATTGGCCAACGATGCCGACTGTTTCACGATATCAGAATTCGTCGACGGCGCTGGTAGCGGTGTTAATACTGTATTTGGCGTTATTATTGGAACCGGCGTGGGCGGCGGTATTGTCGCCAATGGAAAACTCGTTCGCGGTCCTAACGCAATCGCCGGAGAATGGGGCCACAATCCGCTGCCGTGGATGCAAACACTGAAAGATGGTCATGATGAACGCCCGGGAACACAGTGTTATTGTGGGCAAACGGGCTGTATTGAGACCTATTTGTCCGGACCGGGGTTAGCAAGAGATCACAAACTGGTCAATAATGTCTCTTTACCCGCAATTGATATCGTTAAAAAGGCGGCTGAAAATGATGCTGCCTGTATTGATACGCTTAATCGATATGAACACCGGCTGGCCCGTGCAATGACCGGTATTATTAATATTGTAGATCCTGATGTCATCGTTCTTGGCGGTGGATTGTCAAATATGGATCATCTTTATGAACGCATTCCAGAGCTTTGGCAGGAGTGGGCATTCACGGACCGAGTCGAGACAAAATTACTTAAAAATGTTCACGGTGATTCAGGTGGCGTTCGCGGGGCAGCATGGTTGTGGGACTAATTCGGGTAAATTAATCAACAAATAGGCCGATCCAGTATTTCAATTTTGTTTGGTACCAAATTAATCCTGAAGTCGCCGAAGTCCTGTAAAATATGATCAGCGATACCATCAGGCCTGTAGTCAATTCCCAATTCGAACTCAGGAAATTCTTTGCGGCTACCAAACGGGAAGAATGCCATACGTACATGTTTTCCCTGTCCGGTTTCAGATGTATACCCCGACTCATTGAGAAAGCGAAAAGAGTTTGCCAAATCCGTTTGGAAGGGTTCTTGTTGTCAACATGATTCGCGC
>WASW01064158.1_pt1 | contig 27863 bp, 26 predicted proteins | sample 5698521 | NCBI WGS metagenome assembly WASW01 (sample SAMN11175560, study PRJNA528189) | sponge metagenome | isolation source: marine sponge | host: Leucetta | place: Antarctica: Western Antarctic Peninsula, King George Island | collected 2013-01
GTAATGATACTTGATGGTTCATGGATCTGAATGGCTAGTTTAATGAATCATCAGGTAAAATATTGATGATTTCTAGGTAGCCTAAATAAAAAATATTTTATTAAAAAGACTGATCTATTGGAATCATTTAGATAACCAACAAATAAAACATCTCACTAAATATAAAAGGGATAAAACATTACACCAACAAATGATAGGAGAGAATAGATTTCTAAGCATTTTCTCTGCGACAGTTTTACTATTAGTTGGACAATTTTTTATTTCAGATGCATATGCATATTTAGATCCTACTAGTGGCAGTATGGCGATCCAGATTATTATTGGTGCACTTGCAGGCATTGGTATTACATTAAAGGTTTATTGGTATAAAATTAAAGAAAAATTATCTAGAAATTAAATGTCAAACTATACAAAAGAATCGAGTTCATTTAGAGATACAAGCGGATTTATTTTTTATGATGGAAATGAATTATTTCGTCAAATAAACAATTCATATAAAGAAAACTATGATCACTTAATGAATTCTGGTCTTTATGAGAAATTAATAAAGTCCAATCTTCTCATACCTCATGAAGAGGTAAACATATCTCCCTTTGATAACAATGCATACAAAATAATAAAACCAGATCCTATCTCTTTCATTTCATATCCTTATGAATGGTCATTTAGCCAATTAAAACAAACTGCGTTAACTACTCTAAATATTCAAAAAATTTCTATGGAGTATGGAATGACACTGAAAGATTGTAGTGCATATAATATTCAATTCAAAGAATGTAATCCCGTATTAATCGATACACTATCATTTGAAAAATATGAAGAAGGACAAATTTGGAAGGCATACAAACAATTCTGTCAACACTTCCTTGCGCCACTTGCATTGATGGCTCACAAAGATATACGATTAAATCAATTATTCAAAATTTATATCGATGGAATTCCTCTTAACTTAACTGCATCGCTCCTTCCAAAAAAAACTCAATTTATGTTCTCTTTATTAACTCATATTCATGCTCATGCAAAAAGTCAAAAACACTACGGTGATAAAAAATCAAAATTTGGTAAACGTAAATTAGCAAAAAACTCTTTTCTTGGAATAACAGAAAGCTTGAATTCGGCAATCAAAAAACTCACATGGTCTCCAAAAGGAACAGAGTGGGCAAATTATTATTTTGATACAAATTATTCAGAAAAAGGTTTTGAACAAAAAAAGATATTGATATTAGATTGGTTAGAAGGATTAAATCTTAAATCTATTTGGGATTTGGGAGCCAATACAGGAATTTTTAGTAGAATTGCAACATCTCAAGGAATTAAAACTATTTCTTTTGATATTGATCCTGCAGCTGTTGAACAAAATTTTTTGAATGCTCAAAAAAACAATGAAAAAAAAATACTCCCACTGGTATTAGATTTAACAAATCCTAGTCCAAACATAGGTTGGGGAAATCAAGAAAGGAAATCATTTGTGGAACGAGGGCCTGTTGATATGGTCATGGCACTTGCATTAATTCATCATTTGGCTATTTCAAATAATATTCCATTGTTAAAGATAGCATCATTTTTCCAAAAAATATGTAAATATCTTATAATTGAATTTATTCCAAAAACAGATTCTCAAGTAAGTAGATTATTAGTGAATAGAGAAGACATTTTTGATGATTATACTAAAGAAAAATTTGAAGAAGAATTCAAAAAATGGTTTTCCATAAAAAATACGAAAAATTTGTTGGATTCAAAAAGAATTTTATATTTTATGGAGAAAAAATAGTAATTGATACAATTTAATAAAATTTTAGTGTTACAGCCGTATTTATTTTCCATTTTTTTTATTTTAATAAGTTATAATCAAAATATTGATGAATTATCAATACCAGATTTATTCAGTGTTTTTTTAGTTGTTCTTCCCATCATTACAATTTTACTAATAATTGCAAAATTAATAATTAAAGACAGCACAAAATCTGTTTTAATTTCATCCTTACTTGTAATATTATTTTTTACATATACCTCAATCCATGATCTTCTTTGGAAATATGTTCTATTTGGTTATAATTTAGGCTCCCATAAAATATTGATACCTCTCATATTTGTATCATTAATAATTACATTCTTTTTCTTCTTAAAATCTCATAAAAATTTTGATAAATTATTACAGATTTCATCTGGAATAATAATTACAATGGTTATTTTTACTGTGGTAGATATTGCTAATATTTCAAGCATAGAGCCATTATCAGAATATACATCTGATCAAGTATTTTTATTTGAACAAAGTGAACTTAGAAATATCTATGTCATCATATTAGATGAATATGCCAGCACAGAATCATTAATGACAAATTTTGATTATGACAATTCTAATTTTGAAAATTTTCTCAAAGATAATGGATTCTTTATTCCAGAAAATACATTTGGTAATTATATGGAAACACGTTTAGCATTACCATCTCTTCTCAACATGAATTATGTAAATTTAGATTCAGAATCAAAAAGAGCTCAAGATATGATTCTTCAAAAAATAACTCGCGATAATTTAGCAATGAAGAATTTTAAAGAAATTGGATATGAAATAGTTTATTTTCATGAGGAAAATAACTTACAACCTGTAAAGACTATTGAAAACAAATTTTGTGGAACTTTTTTCAATAATACATTTTTGGTATTTGTTATACATGGCACCCCTCTAGTAATACTCAATAACTTAACAGATCCTTTCAACCTTCAACAATACATAGAAAATAGATTATGCATATTTAATGAATTATTAACTGTAGACAAAGAATTTTCAGATCCAATATTGGTACATGCTCACATAATGTTACCGCATGGACCAGTGATTTTTGATTCTGCAGGAAATACTATTTTTGAGAAAAAACTTCATGATGCAGGTCCTTCTAAATATGTTGAACAATTACAATATGCAAACTCTAGAGTTAAACAAGTTGTAGAGAAACTATTAGTCCAGGAACCTAAACCCATAATCATCATACTCTCAGATCATGGTTATAGGTGGGATTTTGACTGGAATAATCCTACTGACGAACAATTCAAAGTAACTTATCCAAATTTTATGGCCTTTTACTTTCCTGAAAAAGAATTAAGACATGAAGATTTTCCAATCATGACGCCAGTTAACACTTATCGCATTTTATTCAATACATATTTTGGCACAAACTATGAGTTATTAGACAATAAGATGTATTTTCGAGATAATTATTACACAGATGTAGAAGGAATTCCAGCATTGAGAGATATTACTAACGCTCTAATTTCTGATAACAATAATTAATAAAAAATAATAATTTTCTGGAATTATTGGTACAGTAACTATGCAATTAAGATCACTTTACATTATTTTATTAATTAGATAATTTTGAATAGCATTATGAAATTATTGATTACTGGAGGATTAGGATTTATTGGTAGTAATTTTATTTCCAGAGTTTTTGAAAATCATGAAAATTGGTCCATAGTTAATGTCGATGCGGAATTATATGGCTCTAACCATCAAAGCTTAAAAAAATTTGAAAATAATCCAAGATATTTATTTGTTAAGGGAGATATTACGGATCAAAAATTAATGGAAAATCTTGTTTCAGAGTCAGATGTTGTTGTAAATTTTGCTGCAGAATCTCATGTGGATAGAAGTATATCAGATGCAAGACCGTTCATAGATTCTAACATTTTAGGAGTATTCACATTACTGGAAATAATTAAAAAAACGAAGAAGAAAATGATCCATATTTCTACAGATGAAGTATATGGTAGTTTTAATTCAGGTAGTGCCAAAGAAGAAACACGATTAAATCCATCTAGTCCATATGCTGCATCAAAAGCTTCAGCAGAGTTACTCATTCAATCATATGTTATCACCCATGGATGTGATGTGATAATTACAAGATGTACAAATAATTATGGCCCTAAACAATTTCCAGAAAAATTAATTCCAAAGACAATCATTCTTGCATTAAATGATAAAAAAATTCCAATTTATGGAACTGGGAAAAACATTAGAGATTGGATTTTTGTAGAAGATCATTGTGATGCAATAATAGATGTTTTGATAAAAGGAAAATCTGGTGAATCATACAATATTTCAGCAGGGAATGAAATTGACAATATAACAATTATTGAAAAAATTCTTACAATTATTAAAAAACCACTAGAAAACATTGAATTTGTAGAAGATCGTCCTGGACATGATTTTAGATATAGTATGGAATCTAATAAAATAAGAAATGAGTTAGGATGGGCTCAAAAGAAAAAATTTGAAGAGGGGCTCAAAAAAACAGTTGATTGGTATTTAGAAAATAAAGAATGGTGGATGAATTTAGATCAAAAAATTTTAGATTCTACTCCATGGAAATAGTTTTTAGTTAATGTTCTACAGGTACAATGAAAATGAAAGGAATAATTTTACACGGAGGTCATGGAACAAGATTAAGGCCCCTGACTCATACAGGTCCAAAACAATTATTGCCCATAGCAAACAAGCCCATGTCAGAATATTGTCTTAATGCGTTAAAAAATGCAGGTGTTTTAGAAATTGCAATAATTATAGGAGGAGTTGCATCAAATAAAGTAGAGGAATATTATGGTGATGGAAAAAAATTTGGAGTCAATATTACATATGTTCCTCAAGACGAACCGCGTGGAATAGCCCATGCAATAAATCTTTGTAAGGATTTTATTAAAAATGAAAAATTTATTGTCTTTTTAGGAGACAATATTATAAAAAAGGATATTTCTGACTATAGAAAAGAATTTGAAAATTCAGAATTTGCTGCATCTATTTTATTGTGTGAAGTGGACAATCCTAGTCAATTTGGAATTGCAGATTTGAATTCAGATGGAAGTATCAAAAAAATTATGGAAAAACCAAAAGAACCACCAACAAATTTAGCAGTAACAGGAATTTACTTTCTAACACCAAAAATATTTGAGATAATATCAAGACTCAAACCTTCATGGAGAAACGAATTAGAAATTACTGATGCATTACAAATGTTGTTAGAAGAAGGTAACAAGATTGGATATTACACGATTACAGATTACTGGAAAGATACAGGAACACCAAACGATATCATTCATGCAAATAAAGTAATTTTAGAAGACATGGAGCCTTACTTTAAAGGAATAAAGGAAGAAGGTGTAATAATTGAAGGTAATTTAATGGTGGGAGAAAATTCAATAATAAAAGCTGGAACTAAAATTGTGGGTCCAGTGATAATAGGTGAGAATTGTATCATAGGTCCAGATGCAATAATTGGAAAAAATACTAGTATTGGAGATGGTTCTGAAATATCAAAATGTCATATTGAAGATTCAATAATAATGAATGGTTGTAAAATTGAATCAAAAATTAAAATTAAAAATAGCATAATTGCTTTTAATTCAGAGATAAAGCAAAGTGATTCAGAAGGAAAGGTGTTCCTATTAGGTGAAGGTACAAAGATTTCATTATAGAATTAAACAGGAAACAAATATTATTTTAAATTATGAAAATACTCTAGCGTTTCTTTAATTCCATCTTCTAAACTAATTTTTGGTCTCCATCCAAGAGAGCAAAGTTTAGAATTATCAACCAAAAAATTACCTACATCTACCTGTTTTGTGTACTGAGGAGGATCAACATAGACAACAGGTGTGTTTGTTAATTTTTGAAGTATTTCTCCAAATTTATAAAACCATGTTTTAGTATTTGATGAAATCCAATACAAATTTCCAGGTTTTCCTTTTAACATAATACTTTTGATGGCACTAATAACATCAGAAACATAAATCAAATCACGGAAAAACTTTCCATTATTATAAATGGTTATTTCCATACCTTTGAACGCTTTGTAAATTAGATGGTTAACGGCATTCTTAGTTGTTAAATATTGTTCTCGAGGACCAAAAGAATTTGTTATCCTAAAGATTAGAGTGTCCAATCCATGAACATCATGATATATTTTACAAAAATTTTCACTGGCTAAGCGATTTGTTCCATAAATAGTTGTAGGAAAACAAGGGGTTTCCTCATTAATTGGAAATTGAGTTGGTCTACCAATCACAATAAAAGTACTTCCCAAAATAAATTTACATTCTAAATTATGTTTACGAATAGTTTCAAGAATACATAATGTAGATTTTGCATTAATATCTATATCATAAATTGGATTTTCAAATGATTGTGAATGAGATGTTTGTCCAGCTAAGTGAATAATTATTTCAGGGCTATATTTGAGAATTGTTTTCTCTAATTTAGAAAAATCTGTAATATCTAAATATTCAATTTTAATTTTAGATAATATCTGTGTTAAATTTTCTTTTTTAGATTTACTTTTAGATACTACTATAATTTCATGATCATTAACTAAATTGTCACATAGATGACTTCCAATGAATCCCATCCCTCCAGTAATCATTATTTTCATATTCATTATCCAAAAAAGCAATCTATTAAGTTTAGATAAATTTCTAAAGTTATTTTGGAATAATTAACATAAAAATACTTTAATGATAAATTGTTCCAACAATTAATTTAAGATAAGGATTATAGAGTATAAAGAAATGGAAATAATTAATAAAAATCAACGTGAATCTGAAATTTTTCCTTCCCAAAAAGGATTAGTTAGTATCGTAATTCCAATATATAATGGAGAATCTCATTTAGTAGAATTAATAGAAAGTTTGATAAATCAAACATATAAAAAAATTGAAATTATCACTGTTGACAATAATTCTACAGATAATTCAATAAAATTGTTAAAAGCATTAAATAAAGAAAAAACTCCTTTGAGAATTTTTTCAAATAAAAAAAATGAAGGATATTGTGGAGGATGTAACAAAGGAATTGAAAATGCGTATGGAGAATTTCTATTATTTCTAAGCCAGGATAGAATCATGAATGTAGATTGGATTGAAAAAACGGTAAATGAAATGAATGAAAATGATAAAACCAGTTGTATTATAGGTAAAGTAGTAAGAGAAAGAGCATCATCTCCTGAATATGGACATTCGTATGATGTTTATGGTGCCGTTTTGATTAATGGTTCTCCTGTAGAATCAAATCTTTTTTTTGGTGGCGGAACGGTTCTTATCAGAAAAAAGATTTTAGATGAGCTTGGTGGATTTGATCCAGAATTTTTTATCTATCAAGAAGATGTGGATATTTGTTGGAGGATTAGATTATCAGGAAACAAAATCAAGATTGTTGAAAATGCAATATGTCAAAATAAAGGAGGCGGAATTAGTGATACTTTTTATGATTCAGGTAAATATCAAATTAAATTAGATAAGGAGTTGATCAATATGCCTATCTACAAATTTTACTATAGTCAAAAGAATAGAATTAGAACAATGTTGAAAAATTATTCTACAAAAAATGTTTTGAAACGAATTCCAATTTCAATAGTAATGATATTCTTACGAGGCATTTTCATGTCTATAAAAAATAAAAATATATTATATTTTATAGCAGTTTTCCGAGGATATTTTTGGAATATACTACATTTTAGTAATACAATGAAATTTCGAAAAGAAATTCAAAAAAACAGAATAATCGATGATTCTGAAATTGAAAAATATATGATCAATCATTCTATAGAATTAGAAGGAATAAGAATGATCATTAGAAATTTTATTCAAAAAGAAAAAAGAAAAAACAATGAATTACAAACATAGAAAAATATTAAGAATATAGTGAAGGTTATATATTACTAATTAAAGGAAGCAGTGATTTTGAAAATAATAATTGGAATTCCAGCATTTAATGAAGAAAAAAATATTGCAAAGATTATTGTGAAATTACAAAAAATATCGGATGCAATAATTGTATGCAATGATGGTTCAACTGATTTAACTAAAGAAATTGCTGAAAAAATGGGAGTCGAAGTAATTAATCATCCTAAAAATTTAGGATATGGTGCGGGAATAAGAAGTATTTTTTTGAAAGCGGCCAAAATGGAGCCGGACATACTTGTTACATTTGATGCTGATGGACAGCACAAAGTTGAAGATATACAAAGTGTGATTCAACCAATTCTTGAAAATGAAGCAGATATTGTAATTGGTTCTAGATTTTTAAAGAGTGAGACTAACGAAAAGGTCCCAAAATATAGGAAAATTGGAATTAAAGTAATTACTGGAATTACTGATTCTGTTACTGATTTGAAATTAACTGATGCGCAAAGTGGATTTAGAGCATATAAAAAAAATGTTCTCAAAGATATCATTCCATCAGATAAAGGGATGGGGGTATCTACTGAGATTTTGATAAAGGCAAGTCAAAGAAAATTCAAAGTAAAAGAAGTACCCATAGAAATATTATATGAAGGGGACACTTCAACTCATAATCCAATTTCACATGGTACTTCTGTGATTATGAGTACAATGAAATACGCATCTATCGAACGCCCATTAAAATTTTATGGAATTCCAGGATTAATTTTTCTAGCAATTGGATTATTTTTTATTGTATGGACATTACAATCATTTTCAGAGACACGTCAGATTATTACTAATATTTCATTGATTGGTATAGGAAGTGTGATTTTAGGAACCATGTTATCAATGACTGCAATAATGCTCTATTCTTTAGTAAGCGTAGTTAGAGAACGTAATAATGAATAGAATTTGTTATCGTATAGTTTGATAATGTTGTACAATAAAATAAAAAAGGTGAAAAAATATTAAAGAAATTTTTAGCAAGTTTAAGGATTTAGGCACAGTTGGATTAGGAAATGTCACAGCATCACTAATTTCAGGAATTTTTTGGTTTTATTTTGCATCGTTATTAGGGGCAGAGCAATATGGAGAAATTAGTTATTACATTGCAATAGCAGGTATTGCATCTACCATATCATTTCTAGGACTAGGAAATGCTGTTATAGTGTATACCGCAAAAGGTGAAAAAATTCAACCTCCAATTTTTGTGATTGGGGTTGTCTCAAGTGTTATTTCATTAATTGCTGTTTTTCTAATATTTTCTCAAATTGGTGTAAGTTTGTATGTTCTGGGTTATGTAATTTTTAGTTTAGCTACTGCAGAAATCTTAGGCAAAAAACAGTATAGAAATTATTCAGCATATCTTATTACACAAAAAATCTTAATGGTTGGATTTGCATTATTTTTTTATTATTATATGGGATTAGAAGGAGTGATTTTAGGAATAGGTTTATCGTTCTTTCCTTATATAATTCGAATTTACAAATCATTTAAAAATGATAAAATTGATTTTTCTTTAGTTAGACCTCGTCTTGGATTTATAATCAACAGTTATGTTTTAGATCTTTCTAGAACATTTAGTGGATATACAGATAAGTTAATTGTTGCACCGTTATTTGGTTTTGCAATTTTAGGAAATTATCAATTAGGCATTCAGATATTAGCAATATTATCAATTTTACCTGGAATAGTTTACCAGTATATTTTACCACGGGATTCAAGTGGAGAATCAAATACAAAGCTAAAAAAATTAACAATCACAGTTTCAGTTGTTTTAGCAGGCCTTGGATTTATTTTGGCACCCATAATTTTACCTGTATTATTTCCAAAATTTACAGAAGCAATTGAAGTAATTCAAATTGTCAGTCTATCAGTAATCCCATCATCAATAAATTTAATTTATATTTCAAAATTTTTAGGTAATGAAATAAGTAAAATTGTTCTTATAGGTTCTGGGATATTTTTAGCAGTACAAATAACTTCAATTCTTATTTTAGGTGAATTAATAGGAGTGAATGGAGTAGCTTTAGCATTAGTTTTAGGGGCATCAAGTGAAGCAGTTTTTTTGGTAAGTGTCAATAAATTAATTTACAAGATTTGAAAATATGGATCACCGTATTATGTATTTTAGATCAACATAGATAGATAAATCCACCAAATATCATAAAGAGGTTTTATGAAACATGTGGATGAGAAATTCGTTTTTTAAGTATCAAAGATAGCATTTTTAATCCTGTTTTGAGTATAGCCAAAGTACTTTCTGAATGTTTAGATTTACCACTAATTCTACCATAATAGCTAACTGGGATCTCAATTATTCTATTATTATTTCTGATAAATTCAATCATCATTTCAGGAGAAAATTCAGGTCCAATCCCAATAAAATTTTGTTTTATTTTTTCGTATTCTGTTTTCCAAAATGTTCTATAGGTACAACCAACATCAGTCAACCTAGGCTCATTATATCCCCACCACAATAATTCAATTAGTTTAGCAACTACGAGATTAGCTATTCTTAACCAAGATTGCATGTTAGCAGCTTGGTCAATCATTTGTTTAGTAGTACGTGTACCAATTACCATGTCACAGTCTTTAATGTATTCGTACATCTTGTAAATATCTCTAGATCTAAATGTTGCATCGCCTTCTACAAGAATTATGATATCACCGGTGGCATTTTCAATTCCATTTCTAATTGCGTCTCCATATCCTTTGAATTTTCCTTGTATTAATTTAATTTTATTATCATTACCTTTGTATTGAATAATTTTCTCCACAGTTCCATCTGTACTTCCACCATCAGCAATAATAATTTCATCAACAAATTTTTTAAAATCGTTTAAGACAAAAATAATGGAATCACTTTCATTGTAAGTTGGAATGATTAATGTTTTTTTAAATGAATTAAAATTATTTTCATTTAAAATATATTTTGCATGATGCCAATCATCAAGAGTGTTAATGTTTACGTATGAACCTTTTAGTTCATGAGCATAAACGTTATTGTTTTTTGCAAAATTTGAAATAACGTCAATTAATTCTCTTTTACCGGTTTTTAGATTTTTAGTTGCTTTTTCAAGATATGGAAAAATAGAATCATTTAGGACAAAAGTTCCAAGTCCCAAGAAATTATTATTAATAATTTTTGGTTTTTCAGTTAATGAGATAATTTTTTTATCATTGTTCATTTGAATAGAATAATTACTGATAATTGATTGAGGATTATCAGATTTGATATAAGTAACAAGTGTATCATGATCATCATAATTTTCTTCTTTAATTGTATGATGAGTAGAGTTGAAGTAGAATTCATCCCCAAGCATTACAACAAAGACTCCCTTCATTTTTTCTTTGACTAAAAGTAATGCATCTGCAATACCATTACTTGGATCAGATTCAATATATTCAATATCAACACCAAACTCTTTTCCATCATTGAAATAATGTCTTACATGTTGTTCTGCAAACCCTACAACCAAGATAATTGATTTTATGTTTAACTGATCACGTAAAATCTCGATATTTCTTTGTAGAATTGGTTTATCATTTATTCTAAACATAACTTTTGGAGATGCCTGTGTAAGTTTTTTTACTTGAGCTCTTGTGCCCTTTCCACCAGATAAAATAACTGCTTTATTGATAATCATATGATCTATTTTAGTTAAAATTATTACCAAATAAATAATTTAAAGCAATCTAAGCAATAAATGAGGAAATTTTATGACTAACGATTATTATTTTGTAGTACATTAAAATGAGTATTGATAATGTTTTCAAAAAGTAAATTGGACTTCAGATCGAATTCATCTATTGCCAAAAAATAATTATTTAAAAAGATTTAAGTTTCTTCTTAAAAAAAAATCAATATGGACTTTGGGAGAATTTAATTGAAATCATCATATTGGTTATTCGTTATAATTTTAGCAATTACGGTATATGCAATGATAGTAATCATTTCTGATTTTGAAATATTAGTTGAGCATTTACAAACTGCTAAAATTGAATTCATTCTTTTGGGCGGTTTTGTAGTATTTGTCGGATTAATCCCCAGATCTTTTCGTTGGTATCTAATGATAAGAGAATTAGGCATAAAAGTTGATTGGAAACCAGTCATTCCAATTTATTTATCCGGACTGGCATTTGGATTAAGTCCAGGTAGACTTGGCGAAGTTGCCAAATCAATATATTTGAAACGTCTAGTTGATGCACCAATTCAAAAAACTGCACCCACAATAATAGTTGAAAGATTATTGGATGTTATCGCAGTATTAGTAATATCACTATTGGCATTTTTGCTAATTGGTGAAAAACATGTAATGATAATTGTGAGTTTTTTTATTTTAATGATTTGTTTATTTTTAATTTATAAGAAAATATATCTTATAAAAATTCTCAATAAAACCCAACGTATTCCATTTTTAGGAAAATTTTCTAATAATTTGATTGCATCCATAGATATCATATTTGTTCTATTAAAACCAAAAATATTTGGCATAACGCTGATCTTATCAGTAATATCTTGGATGATCGAATCATTAGTAGTATATTTTGTACTAAAAGCATTTGACATTAATTTATCAATAATACACTCTGCTTTTGTTTATGTCACAAGTTCATTAGTTGGTGCAGCATCTTTTCTTCCAGGTGGAATAGGAACTACAGAAGGCGGATTAATAGCTCTTCTTCTTTTAGAGAATATTCCAATTCAAGAATCCTTAGGCCCAGTTATAATTATTAGAAGTATTACTTTATGGGCGATAATTATTTTTGGGGTAGTTATAGGAAAACTGACTGAAATTTTTATTTTAAGAAAGAAAAAATAAGAAAAATTATTTTATAAAAAATTAGATTTATAAAAATCAGCCATTGATTTTAATGCATTCATAGGATTATGTTTGTACTGATAACCTGTAGAAGTTAGTATTGTATTATCATAAAAATTATCTTTGTGCATTACTGACAACTGCCATGGAGTTAGAGGTATGATCTTAACTATTGACAGAATATTAAGAAGTATAATTAGACGTTCAGGCACATGTATTAATTTAGATTTACTTGAGACATGTTCTCTTAATTTTTGTATGACTTGGTTTAAGTCTCCAGGTACAATTCCTCCAACATTTACTATTATACCAAATAATTTTTTTTGAACAATATGTATCAAAAAATCAGAAAGATCATCTACATGTACAAATGAGATTTTGTTACGACCGTTTCCAAGGATAGGAATAATTGAATTTCTGAACAAAAATTTAAAGATTGTTTTGTATATACCTAATCTTTTTTCTCCAACAATTACAGTTGGTCTTACTATTGTAGATTTTATACCATATTTGACATATTTTTGACAGATTTTTTCTCCATGCCATTTTGTTAACGCATAGTGACCATTTGGAGAAATTGATGTTGTTTCAGTGATTGGACTATTTGGACTTCCATAGATTGCAGTAGTTGAGATATAGATAAAATCAGATTTGTGTTGTTTAGCAATTTTTAAAATATTTTCTGTTCCTAAAACATTTGTGGCGAAAAATTCTTTTTTAGAACATCGATCATGCTCAAGTCTAGCTGCAAGATGTATAATCACGTCAATTTTTTTATCAATAGTAAGCGGTTTAGAAAGATCTTTGACTAAATTTGTATATGTTCCACTCTTCCAATCTACTCCAATTACATCAAATCCATAATTTTTTAATTTTGGAATCAATACTTCACCAACGAAACCTGAACTTCCAGTAACAAGAATAGTCAAATAGATCTCCTCAACACAACGTAAAAAATAACCAGTATTTTTTGAACAAATTGCTAATCATTGTTATACTCATTTTGAGCTTTCTAAATGTTTATTTCTCTTAAATAGCCAAAATATATGCAAAAATCAAATTGAGAAAAAATATCAGGATATAAAAATATCTATAAAAAGGATAAAATTGTTACACTTTGTACATAATAATTTACAAAATAATACTACATGGTTTGACATAAACACATAATATCAAATTATTTTAGAATCATTTTAAATATTGTACTAAGTTGAATTTAATATGTCAATACAATTAGTTGATAATTTTTTAGAAAAATTATTTTCAAGAACTGTTATAGTTTTAACACTAGTAATTTTACTAGGGGTTATTATTAGAATTTATTTTACACCTTGGGATTTACCAACTAACTCTCCTGATGCCTATGCATACATGATAGAAAGTCTTGCATATGCTAAAGGTGATTTTAGTTATTTTAGTACTAGAGCTTTATGGCCTGTTTTTCTATCTGTTTTTTTTATGTTATTCAAATTTGAAGATTATTTTGGATATATTACAATAATACGAATAGTATCAATTGGAGTTTCAGTTTCTACAATACCAATATTATATTTGATTTCAAATAAATTTTTAGAAAAAAAATATGCTGTCTTGGCAACAATATTATTTACAATAGAATCTAATTTAGTTGAAAACTCAATTTTTGGTATTACAGAACCAATGTTTAGTCTCCTAGGATTAATTTCGTTTTATTGTGCTATAAACGGTAATAGAAAATGGCTACTCATAGGATTTATTTTTGCAGGATTAACATTTGACTTACGTCTGAATGGGATAGTATTGTTCATTGTAATGTTGATTGCATGTAGAATACATATTAAAAATCAGAAACAGTTAATTTATACAATTTCAATAGGCATAGGCATTTTTTTGTTAGTAATTTTTCCTCATATTATTATACCACTTAACAATGAATCCACACCATTTCCAATAATCAATGGCGTACTAGTAACGATATCCGACAAACAAGTTAGTTCTTCTACATCAAATTCTGCATCTGTCTCTTCATCATTTGATGTCATAAAAAATGCTGGTAAAAATGAACTTCTTCATATTTTTAGAATAAGTGTACCTTTTCTCATAATATTATTTCCTTTTGGAATGATTATAGCGTTCAAGGAAATGAATCGTCAAAAATTTATATTATTTTCATGTATAGTCATTTCTTTCATAATTGCATTGCCCCAATATACCATATCCAATGAATATAGAAATTTGTTTTTTGTTACACCTTTTCTAACTATTTTTGCATCTTTAGGAATTCAAAAACTTGTAGTTAATATGGAATTAAAAAATATTTTCCTTGTTTTTTTCATATGTGGATTAATTTTACTATCAGGATATTTTCTAAATGAGCGATACACGGTAGATAAAGAGTGGATTATGGAAAAAGATAAAATTGGTAAATACATTGCAGATAATTTTCGTGGTAACATAATGGGGCATTATTATTTAGAAACAGTTAGAAATATGTATAACATTACTCCCGGTGTAATATCCACTAATGAATTTCTTTATGTAGTAAACCCAGGAATCCCAATTAATACGATAGATGAGCTGATGGATTATTCAATTAAGAATCATGTTGATTTTTTGGTTATGGAAGATATGATAGACCATAAACATTTCCCAATTTTTGCCAGCATACTTCATGATGAAAAAAATTATTCATATTTAGAGAAAATTTTTGATACAACTGATTATGGATATAAAAAGATCCATACAAAGATATACAAAATAAACTATTTAGAATACGATAATTAAAAATTATTTGTGGTAACACAAGAAAATGAATAAAAATATCATTCATTTGTTCATCTGTTGGACAGATTAATTAAAAATGATAATAAAGCTTTACAATCTAGGTTTTACATGAATTTAATTGAAAATAAAATCATGAATTTTATATACAAACCGTTGTTCATTTTGTCCTTAATTGCCGCAATAGGATTATCTATGAGATTGTTATTTTTTACACCTGAATTATTAATTAGACAAGATGCACTCAATTATCTATGGTTTGCTAATGATTTAGTAATTTTAAATCATTTTCCACCAATACCTATAACAAATATTGGTTGGCCGCTGTTTTTATCGATTTTTTTCTCAGTTTTTCACTACGATAATTTTTCTGATTATTCCGCATTGCAACAAACAGTATCCATTACAATTTCTGTGTTAACAGCATATCCAATGTATTTTTTATGTCGTAAATTTTTTTCTAAGTCTTATTCGTTAATCGGAGCTTCATTATTAATTTTTGAACCTCATCTACTCTTAAATTCACTCAGAGGTTTAACTGAATCTTGGTATATTTTTCTTATAGTTACATCATTTGTATTATTTTTAAATACAAATAAAAAATTACAATATTCAGCATTTGCGATTGCAGGACTATGTACAATCGTACGGGTTGAGGGCATAGTCATTTTTCTAGTTTTTTCAATAATGTTTTTAAAACAATATTATCCAGAAGGGAAAAAAGTTATACTAAAATACATGTTTGCATTATTTATTTTTTTAATAATTTTAATGTCAATGTCAGAACTAAAGATTCAAAGTTCAGGAACTGATGGAACAATATCACGCATTACAGCTTTTAGCTATAACTCATTAACAGATGAAAAAAGTGGTGTTTTTGAACTTTCAACTTGGATCAAAGCTACAGAAACATTAACAAAACGACTTTTACAATCAATGATTCCTTATTTTGCACTTTTTGTGCCTTTTGGAATAATTATGATTTTTAGAGAAAGAAATCACAATCGTACGACAATAATTTTATTTACAATAATTTATTTGATAAGTATATTTCGAGCATATGCAGTTGTATCTGATGTACGATTACTATTTGGGTTATATCCAATATTTTGTATATTGTCTATATTTACAATAAAGAAGTTGTGTGATACTTATCCTTATAAAAAAATATTTTTGATTTTATTGATGTGTGGGATTTTAGTATTGTCTTGGTTTTTTATTTATAGTAATGACGAGACAGAGAGAGATGTAGAAGTTATGCAGTTTTCAAAATATATTTCAGATAAAGTAGAAGCATCAAATAATTTTTTTCCGGAATCAGGATATGTTTATGGTGCCTGGGCATCTTCAAATATTAAATTTCCAACACTAAGCTCTTCAATTACATATACAGGTCCAGAATTACTGGTATTTCTTCCAGGTTTTATACTTCTTGAAGATAAATCAAATTCAATACAAGAATACATTAACATATCAAGAGATCAAGGTTTGACCCATTTAGTAGCAGACGATAACAACAAGAATCGTTCAGAATTTTTCAAGGATCTGTATTATAACGAAGATAAATATCCATATTTAATAAAAGAATTCGATTCATTTGCTCATGGCTACAAACATTACCATGTTAAGTTATTCAAAATAGATTATCAAAAATTTGATCTGATAAATTCTTGAATTAAGAATAAATCATATTTATTGATCATACAATTATATCATAAACTTAGTTTGTGAAAATGAATGAATGGGATTACAGGAATTATAGATAATGTATTAGGTAATAATTCTGATAAAACATCGAAATTTGCATTACTTGTTACTGTATGTTTTTTCTTTATAATGATGTATGTGAGTGTATTTCATCATGCTTATTTTTATGAGACAGATGGTATGCACTATCTTCAAGCCGGAGAACAAATTCTACATGGTGATAAAATCAATGTAAAACTTTACGATGCACCTATTGGTGGACCTGTATTTTATTCTACACTAAATGAGTTTGTAGATAACGGATTTGTCACATTGAAAATGATTTCGTTGTTAAGTATTACCGGTGTTGTATTTTTTTCATATTTTATTGTAAAGAATATTTTCAATAGTAGAATTGCGTTAATTACACAATTATTTTTTGTATTTAGTTTGAGAATACAATTAGAATCAATATGGGCCATGAATGAGGCATTGCCATTATTCTTGATAATGGCTTCTTTGTATTTTATTACAAAAAGACAATCATTAACCTATTTAGCAATAACGGGTTTGTTATTAGGAATTTCATTTATGATAAGATACTCAACTCTTTTTGTTTTAATTGGGATTATCGTATTTTTGTTGATATATATTAAAAAAAATAGTATAAAATTATCTTATCCCATAATAATAATTGGATTCTTTTTGATATCATCTTCCCCACTTCTAATATACAATATTTCAACATATGAGCATCTCATAGATTCTGACCCAGTTTTTTACATGTTTTTTAATCAAGAATATCAAACCCCAGAATGGGTAAATGCCATTACAAGTTCAGAAGGGATGAATTTATCACAAATAATATTTATAGATTCAAAATTATTTTTAGAAAACTATTTTTATAATTTATTTTATCAAACTCCTAATCTTTTATTTAATTTTAACACGTGGTCTAGTTTATCAATAATTCCTTTGCCTTTCATTAGTATGATTCCTGTAATAGGGGGTTTGATTTATTGTATATTTCCAAAATTAAATAGTAGGTATCTAGTCTTTTTAATTGGTACTGTTATTACAACTGTGTTATTAATATTATTATTTGGTAATTTTAAAATTCATTTTTTTGCATTAATTATTGTTCCAGTATTAGTTTTAGGGGTATTGAATATAAAAAATATTGAAAAAAATAGAATGTTTTTACTAATTATTTCTGTAGTATTTTTTTCCATGACATCCATAGCAACTATACATAGACCTGATTTCCTTCTTCCAGTTTGGATTTTAATGCCAACTCTAAGTGCACTGTTTTTTGTAGAAACAATACCAAAAATATACTCAAAAATATACTCAAAAATATACTCAAAAATATCAAACAAGAAAGTATCCTCTAAACATATTCAGATTACTGTCTTCGTGATAATTTTATTGATTTTAATAATGAATGTTGGATTTTCTTACAAAGGTTTTCTCATATACCTATATCAGGATACATATACTGATTTAAAATCAGAATTCAACAAATTATTTCAAAAAAGTGATTCATTATCTCCCAATGGAATAGAAATAAAAGAAATAGCAGATATTTTAGCTAAACAGCCCAACATAGAGAATAGTTACGTTATGGCAAGTGGTAGAGATTATTCATATTTATCAAATAGTAAATTTGTATACACTTCGTTTCAAGAAGGAGTAAGACACGATACGTTAAATGAATTTATTTCAAGAGAGAATTGGTCTAAATGGGACAGAGATATATCAAATTCTCACAGTTATCCATTTGATAGGTACAATAAAATTAACCCAGTTCCAGATTATTTACTTTATCATGATGTACCAGCACATGCATTACATTTACTAGATTTGAATTCTACACAGTTTAAAGATTTGAAGATTCTTTCAAATCCAAATAACTCCGAGATCCCTGAAAATTTTGAATTTATCTATAAATCAAATAAATCAGGAATAATTATCTATAAAATTAATCATACAGAATAATGATTTTGCAGATACATCAAACAATAAACTATTCCAAGAGTTTATGATATAATTCAAGATATTTTTTTCCTACTGTTTTCCAATCATATTGTTGAACATGTGTAAATGCATTATTGATAATAGCCTCAAATTGTGATTTATTTGATAACACATACTGAATTTTATCTAAAAATTGTGAACTTGAATCTGCCAATAATCCAGTTTGATCATTAATCAATTCCTTATTTCCACCTACATTTGTTGCAATTACAGGAATTTTGCATGCCATAGCCTCAATAATTGTAGAACTAATTCCTTCATTAAGTGAGGGTTGTATTAAAACATCAGAACCACGAATTAATGAAATTGTTTTTTCTTTACTTTGATATCCCAAAAAGTGTACATTTTTTTGTGTTTTAGTTAATTCTTGAATTTTTTTTTCTTCTGGACCTGATCCTAAAATGATTAAATCCATTTCAGTGGGTAATTTTTGAGCTATTTCTATTAACAAATCAACCCCTTTTTCACGTGAAAGTCGTCCTGCAAAAATTATTTGGTTTTGATATTTTCTATCTACATTAGATGAGAAAGATGAGATATTAATTGCATTTGGGATTTGAAGTACTTTGTATCCTAAGTTTGTATAATAATCATATGCTTCTTTAGAGATTACAGTTATTGCATCTGCCCAACTTAAAGCATTTTTTTCATACTTGCTAGAAATATTTCCTGTTGTTGTTCCATGTAGTTGATCAATTTGTTGAGAATAAATTCCATGTAAAGAAAGAATTTTTTTGCCTGTTGTGTTTTTCATTGCCAAGGCTGCAGGAATGTTATGCGCATGAACAATGTCTTGATTTTTTTTAAATTTTGCTTTTAAAAATGATGAAACCATAAAGCTTGGATTTTTTAATCCTTTAATGGGAATTGTAAAAGTATTTTCTGAAGAAATAATTTCTACTTCATGATCTTCATTTTGTAAAAATTTGGTTAACCCTTGTACGTGTTGGGCAATTCCACCAATTCCAGACTGTGTAGGTGAAATTAATAGAATTTTCACAAATCAAAATGAGTTGGAGACTTTTTAAGGTCTTGGATTAAAAAATATGATTCTATGTTGTTGCTTGTTCTGCAGCATGGAACATTTCACTCTTTGCACAACCAGCAGCAAGTTCATCACCGGCTCCACGTCTCATAAGGCCTCTATACAGACCATCTTCCAATTTGACGCCTTCTCTTTCTTCCCATTCCTCTACAGTGATAGAATATTTCTTTTGTATTCTGTCTCTATACCATTCTGGAATTACATTGAATGCACAAAATGGAACTATTCTAAGATCTGGAGTAACATAGTGAATATCACATCTTTGTAATCTTTCCAAATCTTCATTGTATTTATCTTGAAAATGCATCATACCAAGGAATAATCCTTTGACGTGCCATGAACCAACTGAATCAAATGATCTCTTCATGAGTATGTTACCAAACATTTTGGCTAAATCTAATCCTGCTGGTTGTTTTTTAGAATCAACAAAGCCTTTGAGTTTTCTAACAACTTCAAGCATTGTAAAGTACTTATTTTTACCAGAACGAATCTCTTCTGCTTTATCTTCAAATAATTCTAACATTCCTTGTATATCACAGAATTTTGTTAATGGGACAAACTTCTTTGTATCTGCATCTTCAAAGATGTATGTTCCTGCACCACAAGCAAAGTGAATTGATAATTCGTATTTTGGCTTACTTGAGAATGCTTCAATCACATTTGTTAATGGCATACAACTTGGAACTGGGAACCAGTCATCAACAGTTACTTCACCGTTTGTTTGTTCTTCAATTCTTTGAACACAATCAGGAACTGTAATTCTGTATTTCTCACGTTCAGTTTTTCCCATTCTTCCAGTTAGGGATACTGGTTGGAAATTTACAGCATGAACTACATCCATGTTCTTTTGTGCATATCTGATAATTCCACCTAGTTCGTGGTCGTTAATTGATTTAATCACTGTTGGAACAAACACTACAGTAGTTCCTGTTTTTCTGCAACTATCAAGGGCATATGGAATCTCCCAGTGGTTTTTAGGATTTGTTCTTGCTGATACACCGTCAAATGAAAGATACAGATTGTTACATCCAGCAAGTCTTACTTCTCTTGCAGCTTCTGGATCCATGGCATGTCTAATACCATTAGTATTCATTTGAATATGGTCAACGCCTTCTTCTTTCATAATTTTGATAACATCAGCAATATCTTCTCTAAGCATTGGTTCACCACCAGTAATTTGCATAGAGTTTCCTGGAATTGGTCTCTCGGCTCGTAGAGTCTTCATCATACCTCTAATTTGAGTATGGTCTGGCTCATACATGTAAGCACCTTCAAGACCTTTCTTTACATAAAAGAAACAGTACCAGCATGTTAAATCACATCTGTTAGTTACAATCATGTTTGCTAAGCCACTGTGTGACAAGTGGTTTGAACATAATCCACAGTTGTTTGGACATGAACATTTGTCAATCATTACATTTGGAGAATGTGCACCTTTGCCATCCATCCAGTACGTACTGAATTTTTTGTACATTTCATAAGAACCAAAGTATAATTCCTCACATTCACCGTGAGTTGGACAAACTTTTGACATAAACACTTGATTATCGCGCTCAAAGACTTCAGCATCTAGAATCATGTTACAGTCTGGACAGATACTTTGAGTGAATCTAATTGTGGATTTCTTTCCTAAATTTTTAACGGATTGATTGGATATCTGAATTAATGCCATTGTGATATTGTTGACTTTTCAGATATGGTATATAATGCATTTCCTACTTGCCCCCGTTGGGAATTTAGGAGATAGTCGTATCTGATTTAAATACCAAAACTGATCGACTAGATCGCAGATGAGTATATCAGATAAAACACGAAAGTCATTAGAAAAAATCGGCCTTACAAGTTATGAAATTAGAACATTTTCAGCATTACTCCAATCAGGAGAATTGACAGCATCAGATCTTAGCCAGAAATCAGGGGTTCCATATTCAAAAGTTTACGAAGTGTTAGGAACTTTAGAAGAAAAAGGATGGATTGGTTCAGATGATGCAAGACCAACAAAATATTTTGCAAAGTCTCCATCGACAGGACTAGAAACTACAAAACAGAAAATGGAAAGTGATTTTTCACAGAATCAAAACGTAATTCTAAATGAACTAGTTCCATTGTATGAAAAAAGTGGCACTAGTGAAAGACCAGACATTTGGGTTTTATCTGGTGCAGTAAACATTGCAGCTAAAATTTTGGAAATGGTAGATACATGTAGAAATGAAGTGATGATTGCATTACCTGAAGCAGGAGTAGATCTAGTAAAACAAGCACTACCAAAGTTAAGATCACTTCACGATAAGGGAGTACAAATTACAATTCTTGCATCAGATAAAATGGATAAAGAATCAATCACGGCAATTAAACGAGTTGCCAAAGTAACAATCAAGAAAGGATTGTTTGGAGGAGGTATAATTTCAGATAAAAGATACGTAGTGATTCTCTTAGGGCCAGAATTAGGAGGAGTAAATTCTTCCGAAGTTGTTGCTATTTGGGCAGATCATGCAGGATTAGCAGGATTTGCACGTCAATACTTTGAATATTTATTAAAAGATTCTAAAAAGGTATAGACATGGATGCAATAGATGAAGAGACACTCTTTGTAGGTACTGCAGAAGCGGAACATGTAGAGATGTATCTTAAAGCAGTTTGGCACATTAAAGAAAGAGGGGAAGATGTGAAAATTAGTACCATTGCAAAAATGCTCAATATCAGACAACCAAGTGTTGTTCAAATGTTAAAGAAACTAAATCTAAAAAATCTTGTAAATTACAACAAGGCAGGTGTAAGATTAACAGAAGAGGGTGAAAGAATAGGTGCAAGCATGATGAGAAATAGTAGATTACTTGAAGTGTTAATGGATAGTGCACTCAAAGTAGCAATTGATGAGGAAATGGTTTGTGGAATTGAACATCATATGAATAAACAATTTACAGATGCTCTTTGTGTAATGTTAAAGCATCCAAGAAAATGTCCACATAATCACGAAATTCCAATGGGCGAATGTTGTAAATCAGCATAAATGAAATAGTAACCCAAAAGATATATCATCTTAGAAATTATATTGATTCATGGCATGTTTCTGTGGCTGTGAAACATATGAAAAAAATGAGGATGGATTCAAAATTGCATGTGTAAAATGTGGACATGGACCTCAAAATCATAGTGACGAATTCAGAGATGCAGCAAGAAAGAATGAATCACAAAGTCAAAAGCGTGATGCAGACTTTGGATAATTATTCGCCAATAATTTTAACTAAAACTCTTTTTGGTCTTTTTCCATCAAACTCACCATAGAAAATTTCTTCCCATGGACCAAAATCTAATTTGCCATTAGTGATGGCAACAACAACTTCTCTTCCCATCACTTGTCGTTTTAGATGTGCATCTGCATTATCCTCACCAGTTTTGTTATGATCATATTGTGTAGTAGGTGCATGTGGAGCTAATCCTTCCAACCATTTTTCATAATCATGTAACAATCCACCTTCATTATCATTAATGAAAACACTTGCTGTGATGTGCATTGCATTTACAAGACAAAGTCCTTCCTGAACTTTACTTTTTGTTACCAGTTTGCTTACATCAGTAGTAATATTGACAAATGCTCTTCTAGTTTGAACTTCAAATGTTAGATATTTAGTAAGTGATTTCATAATTTTTTAATTATCATCATTAATTAAAATCCTAAGGCAGGCTCAGAACTCAAGATCCTCATCATAATCAGAGGGATAGGTACATCACTGCCCGCAAGGCATATTTCAAGCAGTTTCCTATTGAATCTTTCAAGAAGATTGATAAATGGTCAATAATTTATTCATTCAAAATGGTTACAATAGATACTCCTGCATCATTGGAAAGTTTTAGACGATTTGTCATTTCAAGTACATGTATTTCATATGCACCGAGAGCTTATTTAGAAGATACAGAGGTTTTTGCTGAAAGGGCAGAAGAACTTGGATCAATTTATGTTGAAGCAGCTGATAAAGTTACTTTAAAAAAAATTAGAGATATTACATTTGTCAACGGAAAAGATGTCTTAGGAATTATCTATAATTCAAAAAGTGGAAATACGTCTCTAAAATGGAGACAATTAAAAAGAAACAACGGTAAAGTTACAGGAGAAGCATCTGCAAATTCTTTAACAAATTTATCTGAATCAGGCGTTCTCACGATAGAATGGGTTGAAAATTATCTAAAAAAGAAATCAGAAGAAGTAAAAACTAAAGAAACCACAAGCTAAACTCTTTTCTTTTTGTAAATTAGAATAATATCATGATTACAAAGACAATAGATGAAAATTCGATATCTGTAATCCCAGAAGATACTGAAGATCTTTTGAATTTACGTCGTATTATAAAAGAAAATGATAAGGTAATTGGAGATACAACAAGAGTTCTAAAACAAGATAAAGATTATTCAAGACCAGATAAAGGTGAGAGAATCAAAGTTAGAATAGCATTAACTGTAGAAAAAATTTCACTTGATGATGTCTTAGATAAATTAAGAGTTGGAGGTACGATTTTTGAATCAAATAATGAATCAGTGCCACATGGATCTCATCATTCATTTATTATAAAACTAAATGATGGAATTACAATTTCAAAGAAAAAATGGCTCCCTATTGAAAAAAAACTTTTAGAATCAAGTAATGATCAAATTAGTTTTGTTCTAGTAGCAATTGATACAAGTGATAGTGGGATTGCAAGATTAAGAGGCACACATTTAGAATTTATGCCAAATATCTATTCTGGTTCTGGAGGAAAAAGATACAAAACTAATTTCAATATTGAAAAATTCTTTGAACAAGTACAACAAGCACTATCAAGTATTTTCAAAGAAGGAGACACCATAGTAATTTTTGGTCCAGGTGAAACAAAAAAAAGATTTGCAAATTTTATAGAAAAATCACAAAAACTTCAGAAATTTAAAATTCAAGTAGTGGACGGAATTGATTCTGGGGGAGAAGATGGAATTTATATATTTACAAAATCACAAACAATGCAAGAAATAATGTCTGATAGTAAATTAGCCAAAGCATCATCAATCATTGATGAAATTATGATTCTAGCAAACAAGAAAAGTAGAAAATTTACAATGGGATATAATGAAACTTTTAATGCAAATCAAATGGGTGCAGTTGAATCACTGGTGTTTTCTGACAAAGCAATACAAGAAAATGATGAACAAAAAATAATGGATTTTCTAAATGATGCAGAAGAAAAGGGAGTAAAAATTTACAGTGTTGATTCTTCTACGGATATCGGTCTTAGAGTTACAGGTTTGGGTGGAATTATTTCTCTGTTAAGATATACAGTTGAGTCCTAAGTTGTAGATTCAACTAACCATTTTAGATAAGATTTGTCAATTGAAGTAACATCAATTTCTGCTATTTCTGGAACATCATATGGATGAGTTTCTTTAATTTTCTTTTTCAGCAAAGTCTTGTTTTTTGTAATTGTTTTGAATATAGCAAGATATTCTGATGAATTTTCTACTTTTCCCTTCCAAGAATAAATTGATGAAATTTTAGAAATATTTACACATGCAACTATCTTGCTTTTCACTAGTTCATTTGCAATTTTAGAAACTGACTTTTTGTTAGGATATGTTGAGATAATTATCACTGGTTTCATAGTAACCGATAAATGCCCGTACCTTAAAAAATTAATAATTAGTTTGGAACTTGATTTTATTACTCAGAATTCGATAATCTATGTCTTGATGGCTTGGGTAGTCATTATCGTAATTGCAAAAGCTCTCAAATTAGAAAAATATGGTTTTGAATTAAAAGCATACAGCCTAGTATACAAGAATAAGAGCGTAAATGATGTATTAATCAAAGTTCTAGGAAGAACGAAAAGAGGTATCAAAGTTTTTGCCGATATTAGTGTAATTGCTGGTTTCATAATGATGGGATTTGCATTTTACTTTTTGTTAAATAATGTTTCAAACTATTTTAGTGCACCAGCAAATTTTTCAGAATTAACAGTGCTTATTCCAGGAGTTACATTAACTTCAGCTCCAGCTATCACATACTTTTTACTTTCAATTCCAATTGTATTAGTTATTCATGAAGGAGCACATGGTATAGTAGCTGCATTAGAAAAAATAAAAATTAAGACTGGTGGATTTGCTATATTCATTGCATTGTTTGCAGGATTTGTAGAACCAGATGAAGAAGAATTTGATAAAGCTAAAAAGATTTCAAAATTGAGAGTTATTGGAGCAGGTGCAACATCAAATGTAATGTTTGCAATTGTTTTAGGTGCAATTATGTTAACAAATCCAATTTTTGGAATGGTTTTAGAAAGTATTCCACTGTTTGGAGAAGTTATCTTGAATACATTTTATGAAGTATCACAAGGAGTCTTGATACTTTCAATTATAGAAAACTCAGGAGCTGAACAAGCAGGATTGCTTGCAAATGATGTTATTACTACAATTAATGATATATCGATCTATGGTCCAGCTGATTTCCCCATCTTAAATCCAGGAGAAATAGCTAGTGTTTCCGTACTTAGAGACGGTCAAGCATTAGAATTTGGATTAGAAGTAATGGCATCTCCTGATGATCCTCAAAGAGGATTAATAGGAATTATGAGAGATAATTCAATTCCATACAAACCTGTAATGGATTTCATCGATTGGTCAAGTGTAAATTTTAACATTTCAATGTTCTTGTTATGGCTTTGGATGATTTCATTTTTCATAGGTATTATCAACATGCTGCCTTTACCAATTTTAGATGGAGGAAAATTTATTCATACAATTATCGATAAAAGATTTTCAGATAAATCAGTCAACATAGTAATGGGTGGAATATACGCATTCACCTTTGCCCTGTTTGGCCTCAACATTGCCTTGTCATATATGAAGTCTGGTTGGTTTACAATCTAAAAAATACCTAAAGTATTCAGCTTCTTTTGTTAAACATACTTAGACATAAAACGAGTTTAGAATCTATTTTTTAATTTCTCTCATGTGGACATTTATTTTTATTTTTCTTCATTCCTTTTGCATAATTACAATTAATGCACAATACCTGAAAACCATCTGGAAAATCACTGTCTCTAATCCAGTTGTATAAAATGGAACCTAGTAATTTTGATGAATATCCTAATTTAACTAATTCAGGTTCACGATTCATCTGGTATCTTCCTGCGATATGATCAAGAGCTAAAAAGTCAAGATGGGAATTTTCCCCACAACATCGACAACATGGAATATTGCTATTTGAAAGACGTTTAGAATAAGTCTGTAAAACTTTCAATCGAATTTTTGCAGTTAATGCTTTTGACTTTGCCTTTACTTCAGGTCTTTGTCGACGCGCACTATCCTTTGCTCTAATTTCTGGTATTAATCGACGCTCTTTTTCTCTTAATCTATTTTCAGGTTTTTCTCGATGCAGTTTTGCCTTTACAATGTATTTTGGAGTTTGTTGTAGTTCTCTCCTTCTTGTTCTGTTTTCAGGACGTAGTTCTCGCGTTCTCATCCTAGCAATTACTTCAGGTCTTTTACTACGCTCTTTTGCCTTTGCCTTGTATTCAAGACTTTCATGACGCCATTTTTCCTTTGCTTTGTATTCATGGTTTTCTCAACGCTCTTTTTTCTGTGCCTTGTATTCTGGACTTTGTCGACGCACTCTATCCTTTGCTATGTTTTCGGGTGTTCCTCTACGTTCTCTTTCCTTTGCCTTTACTTCAAGACGTTGTCTGTACACTAAACCTCTTGCATAATTACAAAACAAAACTGTCTTTTCAACCAATTCAATTTCTAATATCATGGAATCACAACAAACTCTTGCCTCC
>WASW01007287.1_pt1 | contig 27735 bp, 31 predicted proteins | sample 5698521 | NCBI WGS metagenome assembly WASW01 (sample SAMN11175560, study PRJNA528189) | sponge metagenome | isolation source: marine sponge | host: Leucetta | place: Antarctica: Western Antarctic Peninsula, King George Island | collected 2013-01
AAGCTAAATCAAAGGTAAAAGCTAAATCAAAGGTAAAAGCTAAATCAAAGGTAAAAGCTAAATCAAAGGTAAAAGCTAAATCAAAATCAAAGGTAAAAGCTAAATCTAGAAGAAATAGATAATTACTTTAATCAATCATAAAAAAAATTCCTAAATTTAGTAAAAATAGTATAAAACACAACAATATCAAACTTGAAAATTACAACTTTGCTAATATGTACAGTAATCAACTATAGAGTGTGGGATTTACTAAAATTTGTCCAGTGTGTAACCAAACCTATTCGTCACTTGCTACATACATGTCCCATATCAAAAACAACCACAGTAAAGAATCTCCAGAATTATTTGTAAAAGAAAGTGGAGAATTGAAATAGACATTTAGAGGCGATGACTGATGAGTAATGATTTCTGAAAATAAATTTTTAAACCAATCAAAATCATCTCAAAGTGGATTGTTACCAAGAATTGATTCAATAAAGCAAATTAGACAAAAAATGGGCATTACACAAAAAAAACTGGGCACCATGACAGGAGTTAGTACCTCAATGATCAATCAAATTGAATCAGGTAGAAGTCAACCAAGTTACAATACAGCTAAAAAAATATTTGAAAGTCTTGGAAAACTAGAAGGAGAGTCATTTTCTCACACAGCAGGGGATTTTTGTAGTCAGGATATTGCAAAGTTAAAACCAACAAATACACTTCATGATGCAATTAAAAAAATGCATCAATTATCAATTAGTCAAATCCCTGTTTTTGATAATTCAGAAGTGGTAGGATTAATTTCAGAAGATGGAATTGTAAAACATCTAGCTGATTCAGGTCAAACAGATTTGAAAAAAGCAACACTTGCAGACACTATGGATTCAGTTCCACCAATAGTAGATTTTGACACCCCTGCAAATGTTCTAGTTCCTTTGATAAGATATTCCAAATGCATTCTAGTTTCTAAAAAATCAAAAATTATTGGAATCATAACAGCCTCAGATACTTTGAAAATGATGGAATGAGTAGATTACACCAAGATCATAGTAACAATGACTCCAACTAATTGTCAAAGATCATGTTATAGTCAAAACATACGAAAACTCCAATACGCTTAAGTTTAAAATTTTTGTAGAGAAATCATGACAAGCTTTGATGATGGCAAGAAATCAGCCATGGTATTTCTTAGTGACTTAAAAGACGATAAAATGATTTGTTGGAATCGAGTATCATTGGAGGAGGAGGAATTTTATGCTAATTTTCTTGATTTCCAAAAAGACTTTGAATCAGTTTTTACAAAAATAGAGTTAGAGAGTAAAAGTACAACAGATAAAGAAAAATTAAGACAAAATACAGTTTTTATGATTTATGTAAGATATAATTATGTTATATCTCATCTTGAAATTATTAACAAACTTTTAAAATTAATGATATGTAAAAAACCTAAACTAGAATACAAAAAACAAACTACATTGCCTCAATTGATTAGTATGATTTGCGATAGTCTTGGACATAGTGAAAATTGGAGTGAAAGAACTAAAGAAACATTCCACCCTAAATTTAAAAATGCAATATCGCATCATGTTTTTCTAATAACCGAAGACGGAATAACAATTTACCCAGACGATATTAAAAAGAAAGAAACATACGACATTTTTGCATTACAAGAACTTAACGCACACGTGCAAGGACTACTTTCAGGATTTGTAGAATTTGCAAACGGTGAAAAAGCAGAACACGATATTTAGATCCTAAACCTCAACAAGACAAGTCAGATATTATTCAATAACCACCGTTCTGATTTTGGACATAAAATTAAGGTAGTTAGGTAAACAGATATTAAAATAAAAAAAGATATTTGAAAAGAATCAAGTTTAAAATTAATTAAACGAAACTAACTTACATCTACTTTTTGTTCTTTGGTAAACATTCTTTACAATATACTGGTCTGCCCTCTTTTGGTTCAAAAGGAACTTCGGAAGCTTTTCCGCAGTCTGAGCAAGTACATGGGTACATTTTTCTGTCTTCTGACATAATGCACATAAATTTTGGTTCTATAATAACAAGCGTATTCAATTAGATGGGTACTGTTTAGTTAGATTACTCTTTAGGATAACGTAAGCAAAACGAGATTAACCAGAATCTAAGTAAACGAGTAAAATCCACATTTATTTTTGAACTTAAGCATATTGTCGAATCTCAAAAGAATTTAGAACCCACTAAGAGATTCTGAATAAATATTATTTTTCTAAGAATTTCCTAATGAATTATTTCGACTTTTCTTTTTGTAATTTTTGTATAAATTACGAATACCCAATCCTATTACCAATACCCCAATAACTTGAAAATACCATTCATTACCCGTTAGAAGTTGATAACCGCCAATGACAAGCATCATAATTCCCCATACTATATTTTCAGTAAATTTTTGAAATGGACTATGAGATCTCATTTTTTGTGGTGTGTCATCTATTTTTTCTATCTTTTCTATTCCTACATTGCATTTACAATTTGGGCAGTATTTGAGATTAGGATTTAATTCACTACCACATTCTCTACAGAGATTATCCTCAACCATAATTTTCTAAATTTCGTGTGAACTTAAGCGTATTGTAATGTAAACAAGGTAAACTAATCCACTATTTTTTAGACGTGATAATACATGACAAAAATAGATAAGAATGAATTTGTTATTTCATGCTTTAGGATGAGAACAAAGTTCTGTCAATACACCATGTAATGATTTTGGATGAATGAAAGTTACTTTAGTTCCAGCAGAACCAGGTCTAATTTTTCCTAAAAATTGTATTCCGCAACCCTCCATTCGTTCAACTTCACCTTCAATATTGTCAGTATCTAATGCCATGTGATGTAATCCCTGACCTTTTTTATCAAGGAATTTTTTAATTGGGCTTTCATCATTTGTTGGCTGAATTAATTCTATACGAGCATTTTCTAAATGCAGTATTGCAATTTTAACACCTTCAGATTCTACTGTTTCAAATTCTACATCATCAACACCTAATGCCTGTTGATAAATTTTAGAAGATTCTTCAACATCGTTTACTGCAATTGCAATATGATCAATCTTCATCTTACAAAAAGGCTAGATTATTTGCTTTAAAATGATTTCTAGTTATTCTTTTGGTGTTTTTTTCCAAACTTGTATTTGTCCACCGTATATGTCATTTTCATACACTAATGCAGGTATTTGGGCATAAAACCCCTCACGTCCAGTACTGTATGTTTTAGCGGGCATTGGTATTTCGTATTCCTTACCATCAGGCATTTTTATGACAACAATTACGATTTTGCTTTTAGGTTTTTCTACATTATCAGACAATATCTCAAAAAAAATAGTTAGAATATAAAATAGTATGGGTAGATAGAATAGAAATTTTTGATCAGGTATACGGCGATTTTTGATTTCTGAACAACATAATTTGAAACACTTCCCACCATATTCTTCTATGCAGGGCCTGCCCAGTAGTAATAATAGCAATATAATTAATTTTTATCTAAAATATTTAGAAAATAATATTAAATGAATTTATTTATTTTAAAATATAAAAAATAATTAAAATTTTATTTTACGCCTACAATACTGTGTTGCTTTTATTAAGAGGCAAAAAGCATTTTCATCAATGATGAAGGAATTAAAAGTTAAGAAAGATTTTACAGACATTTACACACAAGATTCCCCATGTGGATATCTAAAAGAAATGGAGAGATTGAAATATGGCGTATCAGATGCTACAAAACCACTATACAATTCCATCATAGAGCAACTTGAAGAAACATTAGACAGACCCATCAATATTTTAGACTTGGGAAGTTCATACGGTATCAATTCATCATTAATGAAATATAATTTAACAATGTCAGAAGTGAATGATTTCTTTTTAAAAGAAACTGAACCGACAAAAAAAGAAACTAAACAATTCTATGAGAAATGCACACGTAATGACAACCTGAATTTCTATCAAATAGATATTTCAGATGAGGCTCTAAAATTCTCCGAAGAGATGGATTTGTGTGAAAGAGGCATAAATGTTGATCTTGAAGCTGAAAAATTAAATTTGTTAGGATCATTTCCAAAAATAGATTTAGTGATTGCAACTGGTTGCATCGGTTATATCGGATACAAGGCATTTGTAAATCTACTAAAAGTAATTAAAAACAGACAAGAGAATTCAATTGAATCTGATAAAGAGTATACTGCTCCAATCTTTGCATTCTCTGTTCTTAGAATGTTCGATATGGATGACATTAAAGAAGTTTTTGAGATGTATGATTACTCTATTGTGAAAAGTGATATAGAACTAATACGCCAAAGGAATTTTTCGGATTCTGAAGAAAAAACACAGACTATCGCCATATTACATAAGATGGGAATTGACACTAAAAAATACGAAGACGATGGTAACTTCTATGCCGATTTCTATATTGCAAAATCTAAAAAGTAGTCTGTAATAAAATTAATTTTAAAAATTTCTGAGAAAAAATAAATCATTTATCTATTTTAAGATTTTAGCATTTTTCTTCATCAACTGTCATATCCCAATTCATTAGATCGATCATAACATTTCTTTGCCTCATCATTGTTGCCAAGAGAGTTTAGTGAATTACCTTTGTTATTCCATGCATCAGCATCACTAGGATCAATTTTGATTGCGTGATCATAGGATATTATCGCTTCATCGTATTTGCCAAGAAAATACAGTGCAAGACCTTTGTTATTCCATACAACTGGATTATTAGGATCAATTTTGATTGATTGGTCGTAACATGTGATTGCTTCATCGTATTTGCCAAGAAAATACAGTGCACTGCCTTTGTTACGCCACCCCCATGCATCATTAGAATCAAATCCACCCCCTCTTTGTGCTCCTTGAAAAATATCGGCATTAGAATATCTACCATCAACACCAGCATGGCCATATTGATCATAGGCCTGTTTTTTATCAGGATTTGAAATAACTGCATACGCTTCAGAAATTTCTTTAAAATGTTCTTCAGCATCAGAATATTGGTTACGGTCAGGATGGAATTTTAATGCTAATTTTCTATACTGTTGTTTGACTTCATAATGAGAAGATGTTTTTGTGACACCTAAAACATCATAATAATCACGTTTTGCAGACATGAATCATACGTTGAATATAATTATTGTATAAATGATTGAATTAGAAATTTAGATGTTTTTTATTTCACCGGTTAAAAATTTCCCCCAAACTTCTTCTTTCAAAAATTAATTTCAATCTACAATTAAAATAAAATCAGAAAAATCCAATTAAGAGATCATTTTAGAAGAGGTTTTTGTGTGTTCAAAAGTCAAACTGTGAAAAAATGAATGTGTTTTATCTTACCCAATCAATGGTTTTAGATCACAAATTCATAAAATTACATTAAAAAGATGCTTGTAATCATATTGATTAGTGAAAATAATTTTGATGTTTGTCTTATTTGCATTGTTTAGCGTTGTTGGCATTACTACTCCTATGGCTTTTGCACAGGAGACAATTGATCCTGAAATTAAACCAGATGTATATGATGTAGGAATAGCATTATCAAATATCGGAGAAATAGATACGAGAAGTGGTGCATATGAGCTCACTTTTTGGGTTACCATTTCATCAGATGAGGTAGATTTTCTTAAAAATCCCCCACCAAAAGAAATGGATTTTACTAATGGAGAAAATATTAGTATAACTGGAGAAAGCATATCTTCACATTTTTACAAATCTAAAATTAATGGGATTTTTTACAATGATATGGATTTTCGAAATTATCCATTTGAAAAAATGAATCTAGCCATACACATGGAGCCTTTTTTCCCATTAACATCGGACAAGTTAGTGTTCACGGTTCATGATGAATTTAGTGGAACACTAGATAGTACTTCCCTCAGTGTTCCTGGATGGGTAATTGGAGAAATGTCATTTGATGTAACTACTTTAGATTCTCCATGGGGTTCATTTAGTCATCTTGAAGCAGACCTTCCCATTGGCACATCTTCTCTTTCTGCTTTTTTGAAAAAGATTTTCCCAATTATGATTCTAGTTGGTTTTGCTTATGCAACATTTTGGATGTCTACAAGAAGTACAAGTGATAGAATTGCAATATTGACTGGATCATTGATATCTGCAATTTTCTTCCATTCCATATTTTTACTAGGAGAATTACCTCCATTGGGATATCTAACGCTAGCAGATAAAATAATGATGTCTGCGTATGGATTTTTTGTCATTACTCTTGTTGCAATTTTAATTCATAGACATCGCCTTGAAATATCCCCTGATGATTATACTATTGCCCTTGGAAATAATCTAGATAAGAAATTTAGAATTTTAGCACCAGTCATTTCAATAATGATATTTGTTGCTGTTTATCAAATCTAGAAAATAAGTATACATAAACAGCATCTCTAAAATTTCATGAATAATTAGCATAAAGTCAAACTCTAAAAAAATTAACGTGTTTTTTCCAACCTAATCAATGGATGTAATTTTCTAAATTCTGAAAATTAGTAGAACATTTTATGAAGTTTGTAAATATCATATCAATATGAGGTTAGTCTGGGTAGTAATTCCGTTAGAATAACATTATTTGTTAAATTTAGATCTTAACAATCCTATACCTCCCAATCCACATATGATGCCTCCAAAGAAAACTAACTGTTGTGTGTCTTGAAGTGAAAGTGTAGTAGTTCCATCTTCAGGTACATGTTCACCGCCTATTGGAATTATCATAAGAGAGGCAAAAATCAAGAAAATAGAAACGGTAATTCCTACTATTCCTAAAGCAGTTTTATTTTTAGTTTCAGTTTTTTTCCACAACACTTTATTTCTAAATTCCACATTCTTTAAAATCGTATATTCCCTTTGCAGTAGACTGGTATTTTTCCAAAGTTCCTTTCTTTTCATTAATCCAATTCAACAACTCATTACATTCTGCTTGGTTTAGCCATGCTATTGTTTCAGGATTATGTGGCTGTGATAATGGTATGGCAACAAATATTGTGAGCAATAAAATTATTGTAACTACTATGGCAATTATGATACCAATTATCACATAACGATTCAATTCTTACATGACTCTATAATTACCATTTAAATCTCTACTAAATTTTATTATTTTGTAAATTCAATACAACTAGTTTTTCTTTTTTAGTTTGAGGTTTTTTCAAATCATCTAACAATTCTCCAGTATGTGTAACACCGTCGACTACTAAGAAATTGATTCAAAGAGGTTGGACTAGTTGAAATTTCTAATTTTAGTCTCAATTATTTTGAATTAGGTAGAATAATTACAAATTTTATAGAATTGAAATGGAAAAAAGAATAAAAATGATCAAAAAATCTATTCTCCATGACAAAACCAATTCCTGATGGATTTCACTCTATTACTCCATCAGTAGTTGTTGCAAACTCTAAAGATGCCATAGAATTTTACAAAAAAGCATTTGGTGCAAATGAAATATACCAAATGCCTACACCTGATGGTAAAACAATGCATGCCATGATACAAATCGGAAATTCTTTTGTTATGATGTCAGATGAATTTCCAGAGATGGGATGCAAATCACCTGACACCATTGGAGGAACTCCAGTAACTCTTCATCTGTATGTTGATGATGCAGATAAGACATTCAATCAGGCAATAGAGGCTGGCGCCAAAGTAACTATGCCACTTATGGATGCATTTTGGGGAGATAGATTTGGAATAGTATCTGATCCATTTGGTCATTCTTGGGCTATTGCAACACACAAACAAGACATCTCACCTGAGGATATGAAAAAAGCAGGAGAGGAATATTTTGCCAAGATGGTAAAACAATAATTTTTTTTAATAATATTTATTTTTTTAATTTCTATTTTTGATAAAAAGTGGAATCCTTTATGACTATCTCAAATAGATAAAATAAAAATTAAATTTACTAAAACAATCCTTTATGGCTATTTGGTTTGAAAAAAAGGAAAAATAGATTTTCATAATTGTTGGAACATTGTAGAATAGTTTAAAGAAACAAACAATTTAAAGAATAACCATGTCTGTAAATAAAAAAGTTAGAATTGGTTGGCAAGTGATATTCTCACTTATTCCTTTTGTAAATTTTTGGGCGTTTGCAAGAATTAAAAAATTTAAACAGTTTTTGTTGTATCTGTTTTTACCTCAATTGGGAATCAATACTGTACTTTGGATAGTTAAAGGACTTTCTTATTTTGGAGTTTTACCAAGACCTACAGATGAAAATGGATTAATGTATCCAAAGCCAGTTTTACCATCATACATGCATCCTGATCCTTATACTTCTGAAGAAATATTCAATCATTTTTTTAATAATTTCACTATTTTTGACAGGATTACTGATGTGGTGACAATTTCTTTTGTCATACTTTCAATATACCTTATGGTGAAATGGTCTAAACAGTGGAATAAGCAAATCTCATTCAAAGATTAGATGAATAAATTCTACAAGAATTAGAAAATGAAAATTAGAATTCTCACAAGGGGAATTGTATGATTGGTTCAACCCCAATCAATGATTTTAGAATCAGACTTTTCAAAAAGTACAATTAAAATATAATCATGAAAGAGTTGAATTAAAAGACCTCTTTTGGACGATACTCACCAAACACTTCTCGTAAAGTATTACTAATTTCACCAGTTGTAGCAAATGCTTTAGCTGCTGTTACAATGTAAGGCATAAGATTTTCTTTAGTGTCAGCTGCACTTTGCATTGCAGATAATGCTTTTTCTAATTTTTTTGAGTCTCTTTCTGCACGTAATTTTTTGAGTGCTTTCTTTTGTTGAACTTCAATTCTACCATCAACTCTTAATAATTCTGGTTGTTCCTCATCTTCAGCGTATTTGTTTACACCAACAATAACTCGTTCACCATCATCGGTTTCTTTTTTAAGACGATATGCATTTGCTCTAATTTCAGATTGGAAGAATCCTTTTTCAATTGCCTTAACAGAACCGCCCATTTTTTGGATTTTTTTGAGATATTTCCATACATCAGCCTCAATTTGGTCAGATAGTTCTTCAAGATAGTACGAACCTGCAAGAGGATCTGCAGTCTTTGTGATACCACTCTCATGTGCTACAATTTGTTGAGTTCTAAGTGCAATTTTTGCAGATTCTTCTGTTGGAAGCGCAAGGGCTTCATCTCTAGAATTCGTGTGTAATGATTGCGTACCGCCAGCAACTGCAGCCATGGTCTGTATTGCAACACGAATAATGTTGTTGTTTGGCTGTTGTGCAGTTAATGATTCACCACTAGTTTGAGTATGAAATTTTAATTGTAATGAACGAGGATTTTTTGCATGGAACATTTCTTTGAGAATTTTTGCATAAACTTTTCTAGCAACCCTAAACTTTGCAACTTCCTCAAAAAATTCTATAGTACAACAAAAGAAAAATGACAAACGAGGTGCAAAGTCATCTATTTTTAATCCCTTATCGATACAAGTTTGAATGTATGCAATAGCATTGGCCAAAGTAAATGCAACTTCTTGTGTTGCAGTACAACCAGCTTCTCTCATGTGATAACCTGAAATAGATACAGGATACCAAGAAGGAACTTTTTCTGCACAATATTCTATCATGTCACCAATTAATCGCATAGATGGTTGTGGGGGATAGATGTAGGTATTTCTTGCAATGTATTCTTTGAGAATATCATTTTGAGTAGTTCCACGAAGTTCATGACTTTTGAAACCTTGTGCTTCCCCAACTGCAATGTAATATGCCAATAATGTAGATGCTGTAGAATTAATTGTCATTGAAGAGCTGACTTTACCTAATGGAATTCCATCAAATGCAGTCATCATATCTTTAATTGAGGTAATTGATACACCAACTTTTCCAACTTCACCTTCAGCTGGTGGAGAATCAGAATCATATCCTATCTGGGTTGGCAAGTCAAATGCCATACTGAGACCAGTTTGGCCTTTATCAAGCATGAATTTGAATCGCTCATTAGTTAATTTTGCATCGCCGAATCCAGAATATTGTCTCATAGTCCAAAATCGTTCACGGAACATCCCAGGATGAATTCCTCTAGTGAAAGGGAATGTTCCTGCATCTTCAGTAGGTCTCTTTTTTGAAGATTTTTGATAAATTCGTTTTACGAGATATGTGGAATCAGTGAAAATTTTCTTTTCAGGCATTTTAGATTTTGTAGATTTTTTTGCAGCCATATAATCACTTTATCAAAGATTTCGTAATTTTCTCAGCAGCTAAGAAAGGATCAATGTCTTTAGATTGTAATTTTTTAAGATATTTTGAAAATGTTTTATCAGAAACTAGCATATCATCAATCTTTTCTTTGATGTTGTTTAAAACAATATCTCTTAGTTCAATTTCAAGTCGTTCTTTGTCCTTTACATCCTTGAATTTTTGTTTAGATTTCATCATATCGTGTAGTGTTTTAGCAAATACTACGATACCAGAATTCTTTTTCACAGATGTCTTGAGAACAACAGGATTTCTTTCAGAATCTCCAATGAAATCACGAACAGCATCAAATAATTGATTTGATCCACTAAGGTCACTTTTGTTAACAAGGTAGATATCTCCAATCTCAGTTAAGCCAGCTTTGATAGTTTGAATACTATCCCCAGTGTTTGGATTGAAAACAACAACTATGATATCAGCAATATTTGAAATTTCTACTTCAGTTTGTCCAGCTCCAACACTTTCAATGATTATTGGATTAAATCCTGCATACTCTAAAACACGAATACTATTACGTAATGAACGAGAAACTGCGCCAGTTGCACCTCTAGATGCAATACTTCGAATATATGTTCCAGAATCAGTTGATTCACTCATTCTAACTCTATCACCTAAAATGGCACCACCTGTAACGTGGCTAGTAGGATCAACTGCCAACACAGCAGGCTTTGTACCCAATTTTTTCATAGCCATTGCAGTCTTGTTAATCAAAGAACTTTTACCGGCTCCGGCAGGACCAGTAATTCCAATAATTATAGAATTTCCACTAGACTTGAAAATTTTTTTTAATAACTTTTTTGATTCTGTTTGATCATTTTCAACAATACTAATTGCTTTTGCAATTGCTCCACGCTTTCCTTTTTTTAAATCAGCAATTAAATCCAAGACACTACGAGTTTTCAGAGGTACAATAAAATCTTGTATAATATTATTTATTTAACAAATAATAGGCGTGAATTAACTTAAGGGTGTTTTTAAAAAACTGGTAATCATCTTAGAATTAACTAATATTTTATCGATAATTAGATCTAATTTGATTTAAGAAATTTAAAGGCTCTTTTGAGTTTGCTTTCTTTGTCTGAAAAATTTACAGAGTTTCCAAAGTCTTTCTCAGGGTTTTCAGACATTTTGATAAATTCATCATAGTTTTTTGGAGGTATTGTTCTATCCATAACCACCGTAGCTTTTGGAGTTAGATAGGTCAATCTTCGATTAACTGTATCTTCAATAAAATCAGTTATGGCATACCCTAAACTAGACAAATACACTACATCCACTTTGACATCCTTGTATTCTCTACGTAGTATTTGACAAAGTTCATTTAGATACATTGGAGTTTTTTCTAAAATCGCTTTATTGTTGTATAACGTTTCAATTATTTTGAATAGATTAACTCCGATGATTTTAGAATTGTTGCCAGTCAATGATTAATGCGTGAAAATGCTTCTATTATACCGATTTATTAAAAAAAGAATACCAAATTGGAGATGAAAATAGACGCAAAAAAGATCAGATAGGAGGAACATTACATGTTTGTTCTCCAAATAAAGACAAGCATGCAGAATAAATCAACATCCAAGAAATTACAACAAATGGAACAAATATGATTACCCACGTCCTGAATTTCATTTTCTTAATTTTTTTAAACAAATCCATAATGGCTCAAACAATGTATTCTATTTTAACATCAAAGAAGTAGAGTTCTAACCCTCAGAGGCTTGAACCATTTATGGCACTCAGAATGGAATTGGGAAATTTGTTTAAATAATTTACAAAAGACTCAGTTACATGGCTGAAGCTAGTATAGTAGCATATGGTGCTGCTGCAGGAGTTGCAATAGCACTTGCAATAGTAACTTTCGTACTACGCGGTAAAGGACATTCAGATGGATCACATAACCACGATTATGACAAAGTTACATCTGATGATTCACATGTACACGTTGACTAGACAGACATGAACGAATCCACGTGTATTCATCTACCTTTTTGGGATAAAAATGGACGCAGATAATCTTGAAATAGTTCTGAAATTTAAAATCTACTCAGAATATCTATAGTATTAATTAGATCTTGATGATCAGCTAAATAGTACAAAATTCTATCTGAATCTATTTCTATCCATTCAGATTCACCTTTGTAGTTTACAATATCTTCAAAAGAATCATCACCAATACCACTTAGATGCAATAATGCCTTTTCATCTTTAAATTTTATTGGTAATTTGATTAATTTATCTCTCAACACACTCTGGCCTTGAATGTTAATCTTGTAATATACATTATTTATCTCACCAATTCCAAAAAAATGATTTGGAAACATATCTAATTTTTTTATTTTTATTGAAATGATTTTTTTCAGCTGATCATGCATTGTTTTTCCTAGAATTTTCTAATATTTCAAAATTTTTAGTATAGACAAAGAGATTCAGCCACTAAATTGGGGATAAAATAAGATTCAATTATCTTAATCCCTTGTTAGTTCCAATTACTTCATAAGAACTTGAATCATATTTGATTTTATAGACTTCTTGGAATCCTCCAGAAGAGAAACCTCCAACATAGATTTCTTCATTTTGTGAATCCGCAGCAATACTTGTAACTGTAAGATCAACTGATTCAAAATCTTCCCATGATTCACCAAAATCATCTGTTTGTACAATACCAAAGGTTTTGACTGATGCAAATAATTTCCCTTCATTATCAAACGCTAATGCAAACACAGCTAATTTCTGATATGTATCAAGATGAATCCAAGTTTTTCCACCATCATCTGATTTGAAAATTCCGTTACCAGTTCCAGCAAAAATTAATTCTGAATCATCAGGAGAAATTGCCAATGATGAAATATACTCCGGTGGTTCTAATGTTTCCCAAGTTTGTCCTGCATCAACAGTCTTGAATAATCCTCTTGCTCCACTGTCAAAACCAATTATTGTTTCTGGATTTTGTTTGCTTATTGCCATTGCATGAAAATCAACTGGTGGCTCTATAACATTAGAAACATGCGCCCAAGTAATTCCGCCATCATTGCTTTTGATTAATCCAGTATTTCCCCCAGTTGAGGGATGCCCACTTGCATACAGAGGAACTCCTGGAACTGGTGGTGCGTTAAATGCCATATAGTCTGCTCTTACTTTATCCACTTTAACAGGAGGTGCACCACTAATACTTTGATAGAAATCTCCATGTGTAGCAATGTATAAAATCGAATTATCAGTAGGATCTAATCCCATACCATGAACGTGACGCCAATCAATTATTCTAGGATCATCATCTACTGAACTATCAATACTTGGAGAAGTCTCTGCAATTAAAGACAACCCAATCAAAGAAATTGTCACAATTGCAATGATTCCTATTATCAAAAGTCTAATTTTCATTTTATTTTTATCCAAATGAGATGCTCATAAAGACTTCGAATCTTAGGTGCGATTCCATGGAAGTCTGAACTCTTCTATGGTAGGATTAGGATTCAATAGAATTCCATATCCAATCTATGGTCTGGAATAGATTACAGAAGGAAGGGGTTGGCCAAGTTCATGAATTTCAGTTTTTAGTTGAATGTGACCAAATTCTAAATGATCAATTTCCAAAACTATAGGATGAATTGCCCAACCATATTTTGGTTCGTTGGAGAATGGAACGATTTCAATAAATTCTGAATCAGAAAATGTTTTTTGAAATGATTCATCCATGCCAAGAATTTCCATTACAACATGTGTTGTTTTTTGAGATTTATCAAAAAATGAAATTTCAACGTGGCCAGTGTCATAGTAAACAGCATCTACTTGAAATGTTTGGCGGAATGTATCCTTATCATCAGATGCACCTCCAGTTATAAACACAATTGCCAATACAGTAAAAACCCCAAGAAAAATTGGAGGACCTAGTTTTTTAGCCATCTTTGAACTCTTTTCTCATACGTCTAAGGAATTTAGAATGAATTCTAATTTTTTCTAGAGTTTGAGTTTGTGTTCTTTCAGTTCCAGGGGTAGGGTTTTTCTTAAAGAATGCTTTAATTTCAGATTCCATGGAATCATCTGCAATCAATGCAATACTGCCAACAATTCTATTAAACAATGGATTACCATGACCTACCTTTTTGCCCATTTTGCCCCAGTTTTTCTTTAACCATGTCCAGAGAATCTTTTTTCCGTATGGATTAGCAGCAATTCTCATTATTGGTAATTGCATATTTTGAGAACGAACTTCAGATGTCTGAGAAAATTCTAATGTTTTGATTAGTAATTTTTCATCACGGAAATAACACAATGCACCTAAGAATCGTAATTTTTCCTCCATGGTTTTTGCATTTTTGTATAGTTTGATAAATTGAGAATGTGTTTTTGCATTTCCAGTCCATGCAACTAGGGAAAATACAGATGCGCGAATATCAGGATGTAGAGTTGAAGGATTTTTCAAAAATGCTTTGAATTTTAAATTTGCTTGTTCTAAAACTAATTCATCATCTAGTTTTCCCAATGCAAAAATAGAATACCCTCGCAAAAATGCATCAGTATGTCTATCGGATTTTTGTTGTTCCCATCCAAGATTGGATAAAATCTTTCTAAAATAATTAATTGCATATTCACGAATCTCATCATTAAAATCTTCAAAAAATGTCAACAAGGCTAAAAAGTTGAGATTATTTGCAACATTTGTTTGTGGAAGGTATGAATCCTCATTAAAATATGCATCTGAAAAGTCCAGATAATTTTTAATGTCTTCTTTTCCTGCAACGCATAATGCAAACAAGTCATTTTGAATTGCCCACCTATCTACATGTGGGATTTGTTTTTGGTCAACTAACATTTTAAGATCAAGTAAAATTCCATCATCATACTTTACACGATAAAATCCAGTTCTGCCAATGTTTGCAACAAACCCAGGGCCAGAAGGAGATTTAACAGTGGTGGATTTTTTTGTTAGCAGTATTGTTTTAGTTTCTTTTCCCAGACCATATGTTATTGGAATATCCCACAACCCCTTCTGAGTTTTTGGAGTAGACTCCATTAGGAATCGACTTTGCTTTAGTAATAGGGAATCATCGTTTTGTGTAATCTCTACTTGAGGGAATCCAGGCTGTTTTAGCCACGAATTTACCATATCACTAACGGGCATTTTTGATGCTTTGCCAATTGCATCCCACAAATCTTGTCCTTGGGCATTACCATACTTGAAGGATGAAAGATAATTTTTCAGACCAGCTCTAAAATTAGTCTCTCCAACATAATTTTCAAGCATTCTCAAAACACATCCGCCTTTATCATAGGATATAGCATCAAAGATTTCTCGGATTTCTGCAGGAGAATTTACTGTAACATCAATTGGATGAGTTGTTTTGAGAGCATCTAATCCCATGGCATTATTCATTGCATCATCAATGAATTGGTCCCAGAGATTCCATTCAGGATAAAATTTGTCAACAAACTTTGTCGCCATAAATGTTGCAAAACTTTCGTTTAACCACAAATCATTCCACCATTTCATTGTGACTAGATTTCCAAACCACATGTGAGCAATCTCATGGGAAATAACTTCAGCAATGTATTGTTTAGTTCTAGTGGAAGATGTTTTAGGATCATATAGCAATATAGTTTCTCTAAATGTAATTGCACCCCAGTTCTCCATTGCCCCAGCTGCAAAATCAGGAACTGCAATCAAATCTAATTTAGGTAATGGGTATTTTATTCCAAAATATTTTTCATAAGAAACAAGAAGTTTCTTAGCCAAGTCTAATGAGAATTTTCCTTTTGATTTATTGCCCTTTGTAGTAATAACTCTAATCTGAATTTTTCCAACCTTACCTGTAAGATATTCAAATTCTCCAACTCCAAGATATATCAAATATGTAGAAACAACTGGGGTTTTTGAAAAATTGTATACAGTCTTACTTCCAATTTTTTTCTTTGATTTAATGGGCATGTTAGAAATGGCAGTGAATTTGTTATCTGCAATTATTGAAATATCAAATGTTGCCTTTGCCTCAGGCTCATCCCAGCACGGAAATGCACGTCTAGCGTCAGCTGCTTCAAATTGAGTTGTAGCAAGATATTTGGTTTTTCCATTTTGAATATACTGGCTACGATAAAATCCCAGTAATCTGTCATTTAGAATTCCTTGAAATTTTAAATCAATAGTAATTTTACCCTTAACTTTTTCAGATAATTTAATTTCTAATTCTTCTTTTTTATCATTGGTTTTATGGGACGATTTGATTATGTTACCTTTTGATGTCACTTGACAAGATGTAATTTTCAATTCAGCACAATGCATTGTGATTAAATTTGTTAATTTTTTACAATCAGCAGTAATGAATTCAATTCCATTAAATGTGAATTTTTTTAGATCTGGTTCAAATGTGAGATTATAATTAATCGGATTTACATCCATATTTCTGATATTTTGGTTGCACTTTAAGTAGATTTTCTATTTTGTATCATGTCCACGGATCAGATTTCTCATCCCATGTAATTGCACTTGATCCATTTTCAGTTGATTTAAGAATTGCATGTTGGTATTAATTAGATTTTAAGATATAATCACAAGTATGCACACATGTACATTGCAAGACAAATAGGAATTCTATTTTACAGGATGATCTGCTTTTAATCCCTTGTAACGGTTTCTTATTGTAACTTCAGTGACTCCTGCAGCTTCAGCAAGATCTCGCTGTGTAATAGATACACCGTTCTTAACACATGATAGATAGAGAGCAGTTGCTGCAAGTCCCATAGGATCTTTTCCTGCAGATTCTTTACGTTCTTGTGCCTCTTTGAGTACTTTAACGGCATATCGTTTTGTTTTTTCAGATATCTCAAGTTTACTTGAAATTCTTGCAATACATTGAATTGAATCCACTACAGGCATTTTTAATTCTAATTCATGATGTAGTAATCTGTAACATCTTGCAATATCTTTTCGTTTAACATTTGCAGCATCAGAAACATCTTTTAGAGTTCTTGGAGTTTCAGTGTCTCTACATGCGGCATAAAGTGATGCAGCAATCATTGCAGAGATAGATCTTCCACGAACTAATTTTTTCTCCAATGCTTTTCTGTAAATGTATGCTGCTTTTTCCAAAACATTGGCAGGAACTGAAACTTTATCTTTTAATTTATTTAAATCACTTAGAGCTTGTCTCAAATTTCTATCAACAGGCGCATGAACTTGACTTCTACTATCCCAAGTTCTTAATCGTTCAATAGTACTTTTCATAGATGTAGAGAGAGGTTTTCCTGATGCGTCTTTGTTTAGAGGATTAATTACAGTAGACAAGCCCATGTCATGTATCATAAGAGATGACGGAGCACCAGTTCTTGCAGGATCTGCACCACCATCTTTTTGGAATGATCTCCATTCAGGACCAGACTCTTGAGATTTTCCATCAATTACATATCCACATTTTCCACAAAACTGTTCGCCTGTAACTTCGTCAGATAGAATGGTGTTCTTTCCACAACGTGCACAGGATGGAGTGTTGTCCATTTAGAATGCAACCTCATTTGTTTGAAAATTCATAATTGCGACATTGTAAATTGAGATATCTTGAAACATGATTTAGAAGCTAATATCAGGTATATGAAGGATGAGTATGTTCATAGAAGTACAATACAATCTTTTTTCACTACATGACAACAGTGATTTCAGGAGTTGAATTACCCCCATAACCAGGATCAATAGTTTGTTTAGGATTCAGGCTGGTATCATGATGACATTTCTTGTTACAAACAGGACAGAATTTTCTATCAAGTACAATGCATTGACAAATATGATTTTTCACATATGCTTGTGCGGCTTGGTTCCATTCTCCAGTCCCATTACAATAAACACATGTGTTTGTAGATGAACCTCTACCTTTACAAAAATCACAAACATCTTCAGTCATATCTTACGTCACTGTTAATGGCTGAATCAATATATTTGAAGAGGTAAACTGATGAAAATCAAATAAACCTTTTAAAATATCCCAAAATACAACTATCATTATGAAGCAAAAAGCAGCATCGCGAAGTATCAAAATTCTAGTTGCCAAATTAGGACTTGATGGTCATGATAGAGGAGCTCTTGTATTATGCAGAGCATTCAGAGATGCAGGAATGGAGGTAATCTATTCAGGACTTTTTGCCACTCCAGATAGAATTGCACAAATTGCAGAAGATGAAGATGTAGATGCAGTCGCAATGAGTTTGTTAAATGGGGCACATGGGACACTTTTCCCAAGAGTAGTCAAGGCACTAAAAAAGAAAGGGATTAAAGATATTTTGATAGTTGGTGGCGGAGTAATTCCAGATATTGATCATGCAGATTTAATTAAATCAGGAGTAGATCATGTATTTGGTCCAGGTACAACATTACAAACAATCATTGATCATATTACAACTGGCGTATCTAAATTAAGAAAAATATAAGAAAAAAGATTATTCTGTGGAATCAGGCCACATCATTTTACGCATTTCTTTACCAACTTTCTCAATTTGGTGTTCGTCATATACTTTCATGTGTTTATCAAATGAATCTTTTCCATTTTTCTGATATTCAGAAATCCACTCGCTGTTGAATGTGCCATCTTGAATCATAGTAAGGACTTTTTTCATGTTTGCTTTACTTGCAGCATCCATAACCATTGGTCCACGTGTTAGTCCGCCATATCTGGCAGTTTCACTTACACGTCTCCACATTCCATTAATTCCATATCTTTGAATCAAATCTACAATGAGTTTGAGTTCATGTAAAACTTCAAAGTATGCAATTTCTGGTTGATATCCTGCTTCAACAAGAGTTTCAAATGCATTTGTAACCATAGAAGCTGCTCCACCACAAAGGTCAGCTTGTTCACCAAACCAATCAGTTTCTACTTCTTCTTTGAAAGTAGTTTTGATTAATCCAGCTCTTGCACTACCAATTGCTTTTGCAATTCCTAATGTTCTATCCCAAGCTTTTCCTGTGAAATCTTGTTCAACTGCAACAATTGCAGGAGTTCCAAAATTTTCAAGATATGTTTCTCGGACTTTAGAACCAGGGCCCTTTGGTGCAACCATGATTAAATCAACGTTGCTTGGTGCTTCAATCCATTTCCAATAGATTGCAGCTGCATGAGAAAATGACAATGCTTTTCCTTCTGAAAGATTTGGTCCGATTTCATCTTTGTATACTTGACCTTGAATCATGTCAGGAATCAATATGTGAACAATGTCTGCTTGTTTAGTTGCATCTGCAACAGACATTACTTTGTGACCATCAGCTTGTGCCTTTTTCCAGCTATTACCGCCTTCTTTAAGACCAATTATTACATTAAGACCAGAGTCTTTCATGTTATTTGCTTGTGCATCACCTTGGATTCCATAACCAATTACAGCAATTGTTTGATCTTTAATTAGATCAAGATTGATATCAGTATCTTTCCATGTTTTTGCCATGATTCTAAGAAGAATATTGCAAATATTAACTATGAATTAAATTTCAATTATTCTATCACATGAACGACATTTGACAGTAACCTTGTCACCAGGAAGTCTAATGAATCGCTTTGAACCGCATTTTGGACAAATAGGACATGAACGTGCAGGTTCCATAATTATTCAATTGTAATTTTTGAATTAATTAAACCCGTTTATTGGATTTTTCCGCTTCCAAGTATTCTAATTGTAAGTGATTCAGGTTTTAAAATGACAGCGATTTGTCCTTTCTTACATACAATTGGTTTTTCAAATGAAAGTCTTAATGGAGAAATGGATGAAAATTTTGCAGATTTAATTTGCAATCCAATACTCACTAAACATCCTTGATTTTCTGCAATATCATTTTTGTAAAAAGGACTCTTTTGGAAATCAAGTTCAATCTCAGTTTTAACATCAACTGCACCTTCTGTAGAAATTACATCTCCACGACTAACTTCATCAGGTTTTGCACCTTTTACTGCCAATCCAACACGCGCAGGACAAATAGATTCAGTAACAGGATCATCATGCATTTGAATTGATTTTATCAAAACATCAATTCCAGCAGGATATAATTTCAAATTATCATATTGTTTTATTGTTCCATTAGTTACCTTACCTAAAATTACAGTTCCAACACCTTTAACATCAAAACAATGATCAATCACCATCTCAGAAGGATCATCATTTGAAATTGGTTCAAATTTATCCAGTTCTTCTTTGATTTTGTCTTGATCAACTTTGATGTATTTTTCAACTACAGTTCCCTTTATCATTAAATCTAATTTTGATTCATCAACATCAAAAGTATGTGATAGAATTCCTTTCTCTTTTTTTAAAGAATCAAGTGCAATGATTTGTTCTCCAGTGAATTTATCTAATTTATCTACATGAAATATTACATATTCAGCCAAATTAATTGCCTGAAACAGCGGTTGTATTTTATCTGGAAAACCACTAGGGACAACCCATGTTTTGATAACATCAGCCTCTTTTCTATCATAAAGAGTAAGATCAGTCTCAGTTCCTTTTTTTCCAAATTCGGCTGCAATATCTTGCTTACCTAAAACTACAAAATTTACTGAACGAATCATAGATTTTGATTAAAAATGGATCTTATGAAGTTTTGAATTTTTTAAATAAAACATTAGTGTTTATGATTTTTTATACAACTATCACAAAATTCTGAACCGCATTGATCACATGCTATTAATTGTCCAGGTCTGTATCCAGTGAAGCAATTATCACAGTTTATTCCATTCATGAATTATTTTGAGAAAAGTTATCTAAAAATCATTCTAAAAACTAACAAGGGTATTCTGAAAGATCTGTATGTCCATCATATTGTTCATCTAAAATGTGAAGATGATACAAAATAGATTTATTGTTTGAAGAACCCATGCTTGTTTTCATAATAAGATATGAGTGTGGTTTTTTATATAAAAAACTAATGTACGAATCATACTAAACCAATACGTTCAGAATGACTAAGGATATGAATTCAAAACTTGAGCATAACTAGCAAAACGATGATTTTTTGGCTTTACTAATTTTTGACGGTATTTTCTTATTGGTTTACCAGTTGCACCGTTTAGACCAAGTGGGCCGTTTACATATTTTTCCTTGTTTGCCCATAGAAGAACTTCATCTTTAGGAGCATAGTGATTTACTATTTTTGAATGAATTATTGATTGAAGTATTTTCCCATATTTTTTTGATGACGGGACATCGTTGACTATTGACGCACCAAAAAAATATGCCCCTTCTACAATTCCAACATTTTGTTTCTTTTTTGCAAGATATTCCAAAGTACTCAAAATTACTTGCGAACCCAAAGAATGTCCCATTAGTCTGATCTTTGTTTTAGGACTGATAGTTTTGAAATCTTCAATAAATTTTCCAAGATTTTTTCCATTTTTTATTGCAATTTTTTGACCTACAGTAAGAGCATGCTTTGCATGTTTAATCAAATGGGCACCAATGATGTTTGAATCATAACTATAACCAATTACAGGATGAACGTATCCTAATTTCCGTAATTGTTTTTGGGCCAAAACAACTTTAGCAATAGCTCCCGCATTATCATTTCTTAATCCATGTATCATAATTGTGATCTCTTGTGAATTGATTAATTTTTTAAAATCATTTTTTGGATATGTATAGTATGAATTATTTTTCAATGTTATTCCATTAGAAAGATCATAGTAACCCCGTGTAGAAATTCTCAGAATAGATTTCATGATTACTCAGATGGTCCTAATTGGCTTTTGTGTTTTTCGACATCAGATTCCTCTACTTTAGCAAATATTGGGGATGCATCACCAAGCACATGATTTGGTGCAATTGCCAATAATGACATGCCACCCCAAGAAGATGTACTTATGTCTCCATCCAATCCCAATTGCTCCCAAATTTTTTGTGATGATTCAGGTAGAAAAGAGAACAGTGCAATTGAAATTGCTCTTGCAGCATTTACTGAAAGATATACACAATTTGCAGTCCCAGGACCTTTTTTCCAAGGCTCTTTGTGTTGAAAATATTGATTAAAGAAAGAGGAGAATTCCATAATTTTTTTCAAAGCCCTATCAAGATGATTTTGCTCCATAAGTGAACCCACATCAGTTGATAAATTTTTTATTTTTTCTTCTGCTTCAGAGTCTTTTTCATCAAAAGAATCAGGTTCTGGAACTATTCCATCAAATGCTTTTTTAGTAAACCCGAGTGCCCGATTGACAAAATTTCCAAGATTTCCAATTAATTCTGAATTAATTCTAGTTGTGAAATCATCCCAATCAAAATTCAAGTCATCTTGTGAATATGGATTGATAGAGATAAGATAGAATCGAAGATAGTCAGATGGATAATATTCTAAAAATTGTTTCAAACCAATATACCAATTTCTACTTTTTGAAATTTTCTTTGATTGTAAAGTTAGATGTCCCCTAGTTGGAATATAATCAGGAAGCTTGTATTCTGAATTAATTCCCAATCTCATTGCAGGTAAGAAAAGATAATGATGATACACAATGTCTTTTCCTATGAAATGATAAATGTCAGCAGAATTCCAAAATTCTTTTCCATTGATTCCCTTATCATTAAGAAATTTCATTGCAGTAGAAATGTATGCTAGGTGATTATCAAACCAACCATAGAAAACTTTGCCTTCTGCACCATCAAGTGGTACTGGTACCCCCCAAGGAATATCTCGTGTAATATCCCAATCAATTAATCCAGATTTAATCCAATTTTGGACATATTTTTTAACATCTTTTTGTAGATGTTTATTTTCTTCTAACCATTTTGCCAATGGATCAGCAAAATTTTTGAGTTTGAAAAAATAATGACTGGTTTTTTCTTTAGTTGGAGGTTGTCCACAAAGAGAGCATTTTGGATCAGTGATTTCATCAGGTACACGACCACAACTTTCACAAAGATCAGAATATTGATCCTCTGCCTTACAATAAGGGCAAATCCCTTTCACATATCTGTCAGGTAGGAATTTTTTATCATTATTACAATAGAATTGGATAATTTCTTTTTCATAAATATGCCCTAAATCATTTAATTTTTTGAAAACATCTTGAACAAATGCAATATTTTCAGGAGAGCTGGTTTTGTAAAAATAATCAAATTTAATATTAAATGCAGTAAAATCATCATAATCTCGTTTATTCCAATGAGCCACATATTCATCAGTAGTTTTTCCTTCTTTTTCAGATTGAATCAGAATAGGAGTTCCAAAATCATCAGATGCACAAACATAGTAGGATTCAACTCCATTCATTTTTAAAAATCTGTTAGTTACATCTGCAGGAAGATATGTGGATGCAACATGTCCTAAATGAATTTCGCCATTTGCATATGGTAACGCACTTGTAATGATAGCTTTTTTGTTCACCATACATTGTTTTTAGTGTCAAGGTTAAGAATTTAGCTGAATAGGAATTGGTTTACAAATTATGATATAGACAATACCTGATATAAGACAATGTCACCTACAGTAATTGTAAACATCATGGACTCGTCAAAAGTATCTGGAACAATTTCAAACGGAATAGAAAATATTCCATTAGAGGTTACAATACCGTTTATAGTTACTAGTTTCTCATCATCCTCATCAAAATATTCCACTATGACATTTTCACGTGCATCAAAGTTTTCTCCACGTAATTCTAGCATTTTCAAACCATTGGAATAAGCCTCACTTTTTATGTATACAGTAGGGGAAGTTAATGCATATTTTTCTGTATTATCTTTAAAAGAAATTGAATCATCAAATCCAATGATAGTACGTAGATGATTAGTTATAATGGCAACATCTTGTAAGGAGGAATTGTTTTGGTATACCAAAAATAAATCTTGGAAAGCATCACGTGTAGTATCATAATCTACAACTTGAGTCAAATCATCAGATTTTATTAGCATGTGTGCACGTATTACAAGACCTAACGCATCCTGATACTTCATTTTTTTTCCCATACCATCTACAAGAGTGGATGCTTCATATTCAGAAATCGATAACTCTAATAATTTATCAGACAATTCCATGTAAAAATTAGAATCCATGTCAACACCAACGACCAAATCAGTACACGCGTTTAGCACCTTAAAGACATGTGAGAATCTTTTGTGGATATCCTGATCATCATATTCGGGTTCTGTGTATTGAAGTATTGTTAAAGTAAGAGGTAATTTTTGTGAGCATATAGAATCATCAGGTAAAAAATCAACTATATCTGTATGTTGAGCCATAGGATGAATCAGGTGCATTTTTGCAAGAGAGTATTCTTTGTTATCTACATTATCTAATGCTGAAACCATGTGTCCGGTGATTTGTTTTATTTTAAAGGCAAATTCTAGCTTCTCATCGTATGATAATTCTTCAGCATGAGAAACAGGAATCAGAAACGAAATTGAAAATACCAAAAACAAACCCAACATACAGGCACCCATGGTTTTAGAGTTTAGGATAATAGATTCACGCACGACATATTTCCAAATATGGAAATGATAGTTAAGTGGATCGCACTAAAGGGTGAAAAATGTTAAGGTATTACTAGATTATGATATGAATTAAATAATATTTTTTAAATTTTTGAATGAAGATGCATTCCATGCTCAGTTAATTTAATGAATTCATTATCACGATCAAGTATTTTTTCAACTAAACCCATATGTTCAAGCCAAAACAGGTATGATTGAAAGCTACTGTAATTCAATTTTGATTTAGCAACGATCTTAGATTTTTGCATAGAGCCGCCATCATAAATGATGTTAATCAACCCATACAGAGTCTTACAATCAATACGTTTTGGTTCTTTTACAGTTTTGTAAACAGGATCATCAGACATAATACCACATTACCAACATTGGAAATAATAAATTTATCGAAAACAATCAAGGAATTATGTAGGGTATAGACATACGTGCTTAAAATTATGAATTCTAATCAGAGCTGACTCTATTTCGCAATACAAATAATCCAATTAGGACACAACTAGCAGACACTACATTCAAAATCGTGAGGGTTTCAGATAAAATGACAATAGAATACACTATGCTAAATACAGTAGTAGTAGAATAAATCAGAACAGTCCTCACAGCACCTAACAGTCTTAATGCAATAACAAAAAACATCATGGTAATACCAATACCTAAAAACCCAACAATAGACATGATTGAAAATTCATCTAATGAGATATCAAAAGGAATTTCAAACCAAAGCATCAAAGACAATGTCAAGATAGCCCCAGTACAAGACATAACGTGAACAATCTGTCTAGTAGTAACAGAGTTATCAAGTTTTTTTGCAATAAACGTATCAAGGCAATAAAAGAATCCAGAGATCACTATCAAAAAATCACCCATCATGAAATCTGATAATTGCCAATTATTGTTTTGAATATCTGCACCTATAGGAATTAAAATTGAACCTACAACAATTAAGAGGAAGGGAAGCATTTCTTGTTTACTTAATTTTTCTTTGAAAATCATAATACCTAATAAAATAGCAAAAATGGTTTCAGAATTTACTAAAATGGAAGCATTTGTTGCACTAGAATCCTCCAATCCAACAGTATAGCTTAGAGTTCCAGATGCCTCAGCTGCACCAAGTAAAATTAAAAGAATTAATGTTGCTCTCCTAGTCTTATTTGTCCCTGTTTTTTCTACCTTAGGTTTTCTATAGATTCTACGAAAAGGAGAGAATAATAAACTGTTAACGACATAAATCACAAACACCAACATTAGAGGATTAGGCATAATAGCACCATCCACCACGGATTCACCCATCAATGATTTAGGAATGACATTAGGCAAAGCAGAAAATGCAGCAGCCAAAATTGCAAATAAAAAACCCGTGCCAACAGCAGGGTTTTTCAATTTTGAAAATAGGCTAAATTCTTTTATTTTTAATTTTCGAATTCTTTGATAGTGGAAATTATCCTGAGATAACACACTCATTATTATTTATAACCATTAATCCCATTATTGGTAATCATAGGATATAGATATAGTGTATGTTACCAAAAACTGAAATAGTATTAAATTCTTAAAATATCACGGATTAAAATGAGTTCAGTAAACATACCAACAGAATTTGATATAGTCATTAAATCCCTCCCATTAGAAGAAAGAGCAGAAAGAATTGAGCATGTTTTCAAAACATCAAAAGATGAATCTGAACGTTGGGATGCAGTATGGTTAGGAGGGGAAATTCCAGTAGAAGTAGATTTGAAAGGGCCTCTATTTGAAAAAATGACTGATTTGTTTGCATGGGTTTTAAAAAATGATCCAAGTGATGTGGTAAGACATGAAGTATGTTATCAAATTGCAGCTAGAGATATGACAAGAATTGTTCCAGATCTTGCATATGCAGCAAATTATGATCCTAGTCCACTAGTTAGACATGAAGCAACAGAGTGTTTAATGATCATCAGAGCAACTGATCAAATGGATGCTATTGAAAGATCACTTAAAGATGAAAATGAAAGTGTTAGAAATACAGCTAAATTAGTTCTAAAAAGAATGAATAGATACAAATCAAAATTTAATGCAAAATCAGAATGGGTATCGATTTAATCAACATTCATAGAACAGTTTACAGGTCTTAGTATTTTAATATCATACAGATTATTTTTCGTAGATTCAGGATAAGAATAAGAATTCAATCTACCAACTAATTCATTAAAAGAAGGATCATTTTCAAAAGAATCCAACATAGATTCAGCCCATGACCAATCACTATCAGGATTACAAGTATTAATCACCCACATGTATTTCCCATCAATCTCATGAATATCAAAAGGAAATAATTTGCAATCAAAAGGTCTATGCTCATAAATTGAACATTGTTCATTTTCAGAATCCCAAAATACACATTCATCAGTATCGCTCTTATTTTTTATTACAAGTGTTGGGATTTTGTTAAACATGACAGTTTTTGCAAAATCAGCACTCCCAATAGCATTTTGAATTTTTTTAAATTCTGTTGGTAAAAGATTTGCACCAGTGAAGCTTTTACAACAAGATTTAGACTCGCATGAATCACAAAGAGTCTCCCAAGTTGAATTTGCCTCAATCATACATTGTCAAGGAAATGAAGTAATAAAAGAGATTCCCAACTATGGAAACATTGAAAATTAAAGTATATTTGATATTTAAAGGATTTTGAAGTGTTTGTATAATGCATAAATCATAAGGAGATTGGCAATAAACCATACTACAGTTACAGGGTGTGCATCATAATAATCACCAAATATTTCTAGATGGTAATACCATACATCTCCAGCAGTACTAAGCATTAGTCCAAAAATCAACAACAACCAAACTACACCCAAAGCACCTTGTCGAAAAGTCAAAGTGCATAAAACAGTAAATGACAGGGAAGTAGATGCACCAGCAACAAAAATTAAACCATAATAGAAATCAAATCCTAATTCAGCATCAGGTACCATTAAAGATATTATAACATAAACAACTAATGGCTTCCTAGAAATCATCAACCAAACTAAAGAAATCAAACACATTCTGTGACAATTATAAGCCAACACACGATACAACAAC